>Ga0181397_1000184_pt1 | contig 23608 bp, 50 predicted proteins | sample 20SPOviralmetaG_FD_130126 | JGI IMG/M metagenome (GOLD analysis project Ga0181397, IMG submission 130126) | Marine viral communities from the oligotrophic San Pedro Time Series (SPOT) site, San Pedro Channel, CA, USA - 20 SPOT_SRF_2011-02-23 | ecosystem: Environmental > Aquatic > Marine > Strait...
AATGGTTAATGGGTTTCCTTCTACGGAATCCCAAAATGAATTTAAATCCAAAAAACAATTTAAAGGACCGTCCCGACCTCTCACCCCCCCCCCCCACAGAAAATGGGGTAAAAAGGGGGATTTAAAAATCCAAATTTATTTTACTTTATATGATAAACGAGGGACATCATCAGATGGTCCAGACACTTTAATAGTAGTTCCAATTCCTTTTATGATATTATCTTCTTCCAAATAAGTAATATTACCATTTTTATCCGAAAAAAGTAATCCATCAAACCCTTCGTGATCTATATATTCTTGAACTAATTCTTTAGTTAAATCAATAATAAATGAGTTTTCATCGAAATCGGTGTCTGTAAAATATGAATTTAAATTAAAGTGAGTCCCATTAGGATACCATGAAGATTTTGAATAGATCCTACTCAAGATTTTTTCAATACCATCAATAAACTTTTGTTTATCAAATTCTTCTTGATCAGTATAATTATCGTAGATTAGAGACAGTTTAGTTGGCCATTTAATTTTTTTCTCAAGATATTTTAAAGCATCCTGAGTTGGTTCTTCTTCCATTCCTAAGTCCCTAACAAATTCTGCAAATCTACCTTTACGTTTGGTATCTGCCCAATTACCTCTGTTATAACCCTTAGCTATAACAGCACCTGCTCCTCTAGTGGATGCTTTTAATTCAACATTTTTACCACTAACATCTAAGTCTCCTTTTGAGTCTCTTTTCTTAGTATTATCAAATAAAATTGAAAATAACACCTCACCAGGACCAATAGATACGTTACCAACAATAGCACTACCCATTTTTTCATATAATGTGAGTAGTTTATCATTTGGAATATCTTTTACTTGGTCTACAAAATTAGATTTTGTAATATCAAATGAAGATGGGTTTTTAATATACTCAACAAATTCCTTTTCTATACCTTCAGTTTTGAGAAGATTTTTAAACTTGAGTATTTGATCTGTAGAAATGTTTGATTCTTTAGCAACCTTGTCTAAGTAATCATCAATAGCTTCTTTTGAAGCAACCCCATCAACAGCATTATAGACTCGCTTAAGTTGAGATGGTGTAAGTTCTGATGAATTAATTAGTTTAATGATATCATCCTTAGTAAATGTTTCTTCTTCTTCCTCTTGTTCAACAACAATACCAGGAAACTCAATATTATTTTCCTTTAGGATCTGTTTAAGGATATGAACATCAGAGGGGTTATCCATATCAGGATACCCCTTCTGACATCTATATGCCCATTCGACCAGAATTTTATCAGTGTCAATTCTTGACATAAATTTTGTTTGGGTTATTAGCCTTTAACTATATTAGCTAATTTTTGGAATCTTTCTTGGAGTTTATTATCCTTTTTCATTTCTCCCTCCATATCTTTTTTCTTCATCTCTTCCTCCATCTCATCTTTTTTCTTCCCTTCTTCTATCTCATCCATTTCTTCCTCATCTTCCTCTTCTTCATCTTCCATTTCATCCTCTACTTCTTCGGCTTCTGCTTCACCTTCAAACATGTCTTTTAGCATGTCATAGATTTTACGAAGTACGTCTTCTGACTCACCACCTTCGGCATCGTCTTCAACATCAACTTCAATTTCGTCTTCTTCACGAAGGTAAGCATCTAGCTCCTCCTTGATCATTTTGTCTAATTCTTTTTTGGTCATTTTATTTGGGTTTTGGGTTTTATTTTCTTCTAAAAAACGTAAAAGGTTATCAACCTCTGCTTGTGGGATTTTATCTCCGAATTTAATAAATAATTGTACCATATCACCACCAAGGTTAGGATCCATGTCTAAAGCTGCTCGATTATCTTTTATAATATTTAAAAGTTCATCACTAGTAATAGTTCTATCTTTTTCGATTTCTCCATCCACAAAATTAAATACTTCCTCATCTGTTGGGTCTTCATTCATACCTAGAAATGCTATAACATTCTCATAAAAACCCTTATTGGACGTATCCATAAAATCATCTGCAAAATCTTGTCCCTTTTTAGTAGCTATATATGCTCTAATCTTATTATAATCTAAATCTGTATAACCATCATCCATAGGGAATGTAGGAGGCACATTATAAGTAGATTTTGTTTCTCTTAATTCCTCTTTAACCATTTTACTGATAGCTTCTTTGAGTTTAATTTTTTCCATTTTATCGGATTTAAACTCTTTATCAACTTCTTTCATCCCATGATCAGCCATACCTTCAACGAACTTCTTAAAGCTAGGTTTATCTTCTCTACCTCTATATTCAGTTTCGTAAGCAATCATATTTGAATAATAACCACCCATTTCGTTCAATTTTTTAAGAACGATAGTAGTTGCGTTTTCACGTTGCTTAGGAGTAGATGAATGGAGATTTCTACAACCCATTTTAGTTAATTCGTAATCCATTCCTTTTCTGAATTCGTATGGGTTGATTTTTTCAAATGCAGCGTCAATATTACCATTTGGTAATGTTAATTCTGGCTTTTTATTTGAATATCCGTAAAAATTATCGTTGGCCATGTGGGTATGTTAAGGTATTTTATTATAAATATATAAAAAGAACTAAGAATTATCTTTTTCCTCCATCATAACTAACAGCATGTCCTTCCTCTATTAGTTGTTTATTTACATCTATAAGAGTAATTCCATCTTCTCCGTTTAATGGGGAAAGAGATTCTACTAAAACTATGGCTATAGCTCTTCCAAATTTTCCTATCCCCGAAACTTTAAGAATACATTCATTGTTATTATATTCTAAAATTTCTACTAGTCTATCCTTAGCGGCTAAACCCTTTTTCTTTTCTTCTTTATCTCTTGTTCGAGACTCTGGGGTATTTATTCCTTCCATTCTAACACGTACTTTTTTCCATGTTTTGAATCCGAGATCAATGGTGACATCTATTGTGTCACCATCAACTACTCTATCTACAATTGCTTTATATTCGTACATTATTTTTTAGCAAATTTTTCTATTCCTGCTATCCCAAAACAACCTAAAGTTACAAAAACAAATGAGTTGTAAATTAGTTCGTTAATAACAAGATCTTTTCCGAAATAGCCTGTTGCAAGATCTACAAAAGCAAATAAAGTCATTACTGCAAATGCTAAAAATCCTACTACAGATTTTTCGTTAATGTCGTTTTCGTCTTTAAAAATATCTTTGAATGCCATAATTGTATTGTTTTAAATTATTCTATAATTAAAACCAACTGAAAAATCATGCCATGTACGATTCCAGTACTTATGGTATTTTCCCTCTGAAAAGAGGCCTAATCTTTTATTTACTTGCCATCCTAAAATTAAACCACCTGTGTAGTCAAACCAAGTATTACCATCTATAAAATTAGAATATGAATATTCATTTTTAGTGCTTACGTGGAGTGGTAATACACTAGCCCAAGAATGGAACCAAAATGTTTTAGTGTAATGATAATAATCATATCCTATTACTAATGAGTAGTTCCATTGGTTAGGTAATGTTTCTCTTTCTTGTTCAACATACTCATTCAATACATTGGGGAGAGCCACTGCATTCCACACTATATTATTTTCAGCTATTACTTCACCTTCTGGGTTAACCCATTCTCCTTCAAAATTAGTAGTGTATCCTTGATCAATAGCTATGTTAGTAAAATCAGCTCCTACTAAACCATCTAAAGGATCAAACCCATATGGTTCAGAGAAACGTTGAACTAAACCAGCATTTAATGAAAATTCTTTAGCTATGTTGTATCTATAACGTTGTGAAGATTCAAAATACTTTAGATCAGCAAACCCATCCTGAACATATTCCACTTTCAGGATCCAATGATCATGTACATATCTTAAGAAGTGTTGTTGATCAACAAATTTTCTTCCTTGTTGTCTTTTATAATCAAACTCAAATAGATACTCTAAACCCTCTACATTACCTACAGTAGCTGCATCCGAAACTGAGGTTTCGGTACCATCATAGAACACATTTTTTCTGTTTTCATAATCTAAACGAGCAATTTTTCTAACACCAAAAGCAAAAGTATAATCAAAGGGAGTAGATTCAATGTTCTCTTCTAAAATACCACTATATGGGTTTATAGAATAAACACTTACATCCGCTAGTGAGTTATTACCTGTTACTGCTGTATAAAAGGTAGCAAATTTAAGTTGTTTTTTACCCCAATCTTTAAGCTGTTGTGCTTGTGATAAGAATGGAATACAACAAAATAAGATTAAGGTAATTAAAAGTTTTTTCATTGCTTAACTATTTTTTTAGTAAACTTAAGATCATTATATGTTAGAATCAAGTTATAAATACCTGCCTCAAATTGACTTAAATCAAGTTGATTTACGTTAGTTTCTTGTAATACGGACTGTCCTATGGAATTATATAGAACTGCGTTTATACGCAAGCTACTTGCTATAGTAATTATATTTCTTGTTGGGTTAGGGAATACAACTATTTGTGTTTCACTAAATTCTTTTATATTAGTAACTGTATTCTCATCACAGTAATTATATAATGTTTGACAACCATCAGCCCATTCATTACTACAACAACTTGGGCTAACATCAATTACCCAAGCAAAACATTCATTTTGAAAACCTAGTAAGTTGTATGTTTCAACTACTGAATCCACACAATTGGCATATACAGTTTCACAAGTACCATTATCGGTATTTGCTTCTTCATCATAGTTAGCTGCTTGAGGATCAGTACAACCATATATTATTTCAATACAACTAAAGTCTTCAGTGTTGGCTTCTGGGTTGTAGTTAAATGCTGTTGGGTCTGTACAACCTTCAACCACATCTATACAAGTTCCGTTATCAGCATTTGCTAATTCATTATAGTTAAATGCTGTTGAGTCAGTACAACCATAAATAGCATCTATACAACTACCATCTTCAACATTAGCTAATTCATTATAATTAAGTGCTAACGGGTCCATACAACCCTCTACTATTTGAATACAAGATCCATTATCAGTATTAGCCAAAGGATTATAATTTAATGCTGTTTCATCTAAACAACCAAATACTATTTCTACACATGATCCATTATCTGTGTTGGCTAATGGGTCATAATTAAATGCTGTAGCATCAGTACAACCAAACACAGCAGCTATACAAGAACCATCATCTGTATTGGCTTGTGGGTTATAGTTTAAAGCTTCGTTATTAGTACAACCTTCAATAAATGACTCACATCCAACATTTGTATTAGCTAGTGGGTCATAGTTAAAAGCAGTTTCATCAGTACAACCAAATACTACTTCTTCACAAGACCCATCATCTGTATTAGCTAATAGATTAAAGTTAAAAGATTCGGGATCAGTACACCCTAAAATAGGAAGTACACAACTAAAATCCTCAGTGTTAGCTTCTAAATTATAATTCAGTGCAGTTGGGTCTGTACATCCCTCTATAATAGGAATGCATGAATTATCATCTGTATTAGCAAGTGGGTTGAAGTTAAATGCTAACTCATTAGTACAACCAAATATTTTAGGAACACAAGTTTCATTATCTACGTTTGCTGTCTCTTCAAAATTTAAGGCATCTGGGTCAGTACATCCAAATACAGCTAATACTTGACAATCACCATTATCAAAATCAGCTTCAAATCCTTGAGTGTAATATTCCAAATAACCAGCACTAGTACATCCAGGAGTATAATAACAAGAGTTATCTTCTGTGTTAGCTTCTTCTAAGAAATTAACTGCTGTAGGATCTGTACACCCATAAATGTATGGTTCACAAGAATTACCACAATAAGGTTCAATTTCATAAACATACCACCCACTTTCATTTATAAAAGGAATTATATTAAAGAAAGGAATATCAATGATAACTTCATCTTCTGGGTTTGTTAATGTAAACCCACATTGTTGAGCTGAATTGATTGATTGTGGGGTAACAAAGAAGTAAATTTTAGTACCATCTACAGAATTTAAAGGAACACTAAATGTTTCTTCAAAACCATCATCAGGGCCCATCTTATATTGAGGTGAAACCCAACCTTCTTGATAAATTCCTAACCAGCTACCAAACCAACCATCACCTACACCATCTGTAATTTTTAAGGTAAAATCACAGACTATTATTTCATCTTCAGTATTTGCTTCTGGGTTGTAGTTAAATTGAGTATCATCTAAACAACCATAAACTATAGGAGTTTGACAAAATGATTCAAATGGATTATCTATAATAGCTTCGGGGTTATATTCTATGTAATTTGGATCTGTACAACCTATAATTTCATTTATTTCTGTACATACTGCAGGGATAAATTGCTCAGAACCTCCTATGTAACCAAAATTCCCATCAGGGTATTGATCTTGTGTGTTATACAATTCATCTCCGTTACAATCTAAAATTACTATATTACCATTAATAAGACTTGGGTTATTTGTAGAACATGAACCACACATCCCATCTCCATACGAATCTTCTATTACAATATCATAAGGCTGTCCAATAGGAACACAAATAGCAGTTGTAATAGGAATACCAGGAGCAGCACCAGCATAGGTACCTACTGGGGCAGAGGCTATACCCCCATTATCTCCATATAAAATCCAACTAGTTTCTCCACCAAAATTATCAGGAGTTACTATTATTTCAATTAAAGTTTCACTAATCCCACATTCTACTGTCTGAGATATACAGGAACCATTATCAAAATTAGCCCAGGGGCTCCAATTAAGAGCATTTGGATCGGTACATCCAGGAATTCCTCCACATGGTAAACATGATTCCCAACAATATGGGGGTAAGACCACATCTTCTGCTCCTACTGTGAGTGTTCTATTAACAAATCCATTTTGGTCAAGAAAAAAACAAGGAGATTCATTAACCCCAGCAGGTGATTCTTGAAACTGAAAATTATTAGAGGAAAATTTCCAAAGATAAGTACCTTCAGGTAAGGATATAGTAGTTTCCCAAATACCATTCCCATCATCATCTTGCATAGTATTACAATTACCACACCACCCATTAAATTCACCATTAATTTCTGGGTTAATTATTTCTTCTGGGGCACCATTTAAATCTAATTGAAAAGTTACATCAAAAACAGGCAAGGCGCATGGTTGCAATACAAAATCATAACTTACTTCGCCAGAATCAAATAGGGGATCTCCAAAAATTGGCCCCTGACAATCATTACCTGCGGAGAAAAATCCCTCTCCGTATTCACAGCATATCCCATCTCCAAATTCATCAAACATAGTAAATATGTAATTAGTATTTGCCTGGAGTAAGATTCTTTCGGTAGTAGTGCCATTTTGAAACACAGGAAAATTATAGCTGGGATTTTGTGCTACTAATGAAGTATCCTGATCTGGGGATATAGCTTGAATTGTCCAGCTATTCTCCTGGGGATAATTATCAAATTGAATAAAAAGATCTAAATAAGCTGGCTGAGCCAATGCTGTAAGACCAATAAATAATAAGAGGGTAGTTAGTAAATGTTTCATTAAAATTTGCTCATTATGATTTCATCTATGGATTCTTGAACTTCTTGCTGGGTAGCCTCCATAGACATCATAATATTTGCTTGGAACCTCGCTACTTCAGCGCCATCTTCTAAAATTAAGATAGTAGGCACAACTACTATTTTATAATCTTGTGGTAAATTTGGATCTTTCATAATGTCTACTGTTGTAGTAGAACAATCTGTTAGTTCATTTAACCATTTTACCTCATTTGCAGAATTAAACCCAGCATTAAACTGGATTACACAAATGTCGTCATTACATAAATTGGGTTTTTCTTCTAAATTTGAAGTTGGGGTAGTTGATACAGATAGAAGAAACAGTAGGATTGTAACTAAATATTTCATTTTATTTTAATTTATCTATTTTTGCCTCAATACGATCAAGATCTTCCTTGAGTTCTGTAACGTCCTCTTGGGTTGACATAATTGTTTGACGGACTAATTGGTCCTTCATATCAAACTCCATTCTAGTAATTTCTGGATCTGGTGGTAATGGGAGTGCTTTAGCTTCTGCTATATCTGCCTGAAGTGTAAACCACATCCCAATAATAGTAGCGAGCGCTACCCCTATACCTGCAAGGGTTTTTACACTAACCTTAAACCCTGTGTCTTCATTTAACTCTTTTGCCATTATTTTATTAACTTTTAATTATAAACTACAAAAAGGTTCCATCCTGTGGGTAAAAACCATTAGAATGAAACCTTTATTAATAAACATATGGATTTTAACTCAATTGAGTAAATCCAAACTTATATATCTTTTGATTCGATTAGTGTATAAGTAAATGAATTACCATACATATCTGCTGATTTTTGGGCTAATTCCATTAACTTATTAAAATCCGCTGTTTTGGCTAATACTTGACATCCAGCACTCCATTTATCAACTTGTTTTGACTCTCCATGTGCTGTTGCTCTATGGATGTTTATACCATAGATACCCTCATGAATGTTTTCTTCAAGTAAATCGTATACATCATCTTTATTTTTATCTCTGTATACTTTTACTGATTTCTGTTGTTTGAGGGCTTTGTATTTACCTTGGTGAAGACCAATTGTGTGAGAACCTCTATATTGGTCTGGAACTAGAATAGCAACACCGTTTTCATTTAAAAGATTTTCAGTCCAGTGAGTACCTGGGTCTGTTGTTGCTTTAAAGCAATGGAAGTTCCACTCTCCATCGACTTTATATGATACAGTAACGCAATCATCAAATTTGTTGGTTACTAAGTTTTCTGTTTCTGAGTTACGGATACCAACTAAGTTTAAGTTATAATCTCCGTTTTCAAACCATTTATATCCTTTTGATAAAACGGCTGATTTTACTTCCTCTAATGTATGACAACTCATAGTTCGATTTTACCTTTAATTAAACATTTTAAGTAAAACCGTTTTGATGATAAATATTAAAAAATACACAAAAACTTAATTCTTTAAAATTTATCTCTTCCTTTTATTAAATCTTTGTTTTCTCCTTACATATCTGGTAATATATCTGTCTTGTTTAGACCCTATAGAAACCAACATGCGGCTTCCTTCTATGGTTAAAACACCCCCTATTACAAAACAGGGGATATAGGCACCTTGTGTATGAAATTTATTTTGTGTATAAAGGTAGGTACCCCCAAGTACCAAAACAGTCCCAGCAATTACTTCTACATCAGCCCATTTTTGTCTTTTTGTTTTACTTTCAACAGTAGCATATGGCTCTTTATCATAGAATGACATAATGGATTGGGAGTATGTAGTTATAGTGCTACAAAAAATAAGTATAAAAGTAATTAATTTCATTTTTAGGAGTATTTGAGAATATAAGAGGGGCACTAGGCCCCTCAAATAAATAAATTTATCACTATATTATTTGTTTAATAATTTAAGTACCCATCCTTTTATAAAATCCCAGTTACGTGTGGCAAACACACCAAATGCAAAACCTGCATAAATTTTGTAACCAAAAATCCAGAGGGCAACCCCGGCAATAACACCAAGAATACCTTCTACCCCGTTTGCTAATAACCAAGCTTTTACAGCGTTGATTATTCTTTTTACAGCTGATACTTTTTCAGCTACTTTTTTTGTAGTTTTTTTAACTCTTTTTTGAGCCATAAGATAAGATTTAGTAATGGATATTATTCAAAATCATTAAGAAAATCTCCGTCCCAATCATCTTCTAGACTTTCATTAATGTCATCAACTAATTCTTTTAGTTGATGTTGGGTATCTAATAAAGATATTTCTTCGTACCCGATACCGTCAATAATAGAATTTAAAGCTTCGATAATAGAGTATTTATCCATTTTATTAATATTAAAATTTCAATACTACATATGAAAAAAATTAAGAAACCTTATCTAATAGGATACTATTGATGGATTTTGACACTTCATTTATATTATTTATATCAATAAAATGTCCATTTTTCTTGTAAGTCTCAACGAAATTCTTATAAGCAGATTCTTTATCATAGGTTCCCTTAACAAAGAAAGAAACCAATTTATATCCCGCTTTATTTATCCGACTTACACATTTTTTAGTATGAATGGAAGATTCTACAACTGAACTTTTGTAATTAGGAGCCCCATCTGTGATACTGAATATATAGCTGTTTTTAGGTAGCTTTTTAGAAACATGTTCCAATAATACTCCTTCGGGTGTTCCTCCTAGTGGTTCTAATCCCTTAAGTAAATAAATGTCTCTTAGAGAATTTTTTCTAGAATTAAAAGCATTTATTAGAATAGCTTCTTCTCCATAAGTGTTCGTGGTTCTAAAAGATAAACTAAAATTAAAATCTTTTATTTTTAGGCTACAATAACATAATGCAGCGGCTAACTTTAAAGATCTTACAAACTTTGGACCTTTCATACTACCACTCAAATCCACACTTAGATGAAAATCATTTTGTTGTGTTTGGTGTTGACTTATAGTATGGAAAATATTATTCTCAGATGAGTATAAGGGCAATCGTTTAATATCTAATTGACCTCTTGTTTTGTATGAAACTTTTTCCTGTTGTGGATCATTTAATAATTGAAGTTTTTTGGTTAGTCTTTTTCCTAACCTAACCCCTTCATTAATATGTGATATTTTTTGTTCCTGTGTGGATGGTTTAAAATCAATACACCCCAACCCAACAGATTTTAATAAATTGTGGTCTAACTTAAGATCCAAGATATTAGTACCATCAATACTTTTTCTTTTAAACTTAAGTTTAGCAATTTTTTGTATTTGTTGTTGTTTCTTTTTGGATAGATTATTCTTTTTAACTTGACCCTTTATAAAATTCTCTTGTTGTTTTAAATTCTCATTTTCAGTAACCTTATCATCATTTTCTATAATATGAGGTTTTATTAGATTATATATTTCTATCGCAATATCTAGCGAATCTCTTGTGGATTTTAAACGATCAATATTGGTTATATCAACCACATTATATACATCTTTTAACGCAGGTAATGTGTTTAAATCGTTGTTTTTATTAAAAAGGTTAATGATTCTACACAGATATGAGTCCTTAGTTGGGGTTTTATATGATTCCCTAAGCAAGTTATCAACGCTTTCACTAAAGAAATACTTCTCGTACATCTTATCATAGTATGTTCTGTAACCAGGTGATGTAGAATACACAAAATGGTCAATTCTCCTGTCCTCTACAAAATTAAATAACATAAAACATAACTTAATATCATCATGGGTCATGTTAGTTTTAGTAATTTTGCATATTTTTGTGGAAAATTGTTGGACAAGATCAAAATCTGTTAAAAGAATGTGGGAAGCTTCATGAAGAGCCAACCCCACCACTGAATCTAGTGTGTTTTTATTGATATCCGATGATATAACTACAGACTTCCCATCGGTTTTTGAATCACCTTTAGTAGCATAAGTAACGGGGATATTAATCCCCGTCAAAATTTCTATAAAATTTGCTATACTACGTTGGTAAGATACTAATTCAAACGCAGAAAAATCATTACCTGCCCAATATTGTGATCCTGTCATTTATTCTTTTTATATTTTCTTTTTGGTTTGTCTTCAGGCCATAACTTATAATGCAATTCATCATACTTAGATTGGAGTTTTCCCAATTCAAGTTTATCTGCTTTAGTTATTCTCTTTTTCCTCCCATTAATATACACAGGTTCCTTTAGTTTATCAATCTTCTTTGCATATTTTTCCAATATTACATGAGGGTCTTTTGGATCATCTTTAACTTCAGACATAACCATTCTACCATTTTTAAAAGTATAAGTTATAGTGTCAAAATCCAAAATATAATCTAATTTAGCCACGGGGGGTACTGTGGATGGTCTTCCTCTCATAATTTAAATGCTTCAATAGTTTTTTCAAAAGGGTTACCTTCTAAATTCTTTACAATATCTAACATTTCTTGAGCTAACTCTCTTACCTCAATTTGAGCATGTTCTGAGTTTCTAAGTTGTTGGAAGTGATAAAATGATCTCCAATTAAACGTAACATCCATTGTAATTTGAGAATTAAACATTTTAAAGAAACGTGCTGATTCTTTAGCTCGTTTCCTACCCACCACAGGAGCTAATGCTTCTATACACTCATGATATGCCATGTTTGTTACCCGAGAAAGATCAAGGAGTTTTTCTTCCCACTCTCGTGGCCAATCATCCGGGATGTAAGTTTTATCTTCTTTTAGTTCTTTATAGCGAGCCGACTCACCATTAATTGATACTCCAATTCTATGTTTAAGTAAGTGGATATGGGTTGCTTGATCTACTGTTACTAAAAAGTGAAGTGAGGATTTTTCAAATGGTGTATGATGACCCTCAGAAGCCAACATATTAAGTAGTTTATCTACTCGACTTAGTTTATCTTCGGTTAAGTCTCTACTAGTGGATGTCCACGCTGATTGGGCATGAGTTATATCTGACCCGTAATGTCCTAAGAGTTCTACTTTATTCATCATCTTTATCTGCTTGTTTTGCAAGTTCACGTAGCTCTGAGTCAAAAACAAGGGGGTGTCCCATCATTTTAATAAAAGAAAACAAATCTATATCATAAGCATTCATTTCACTAAAACGGTCTAGCCATTGTTGGCGTAGTTCTTTATATCTTTCTATATTCATCTTTGTTTTGTTTTATATTGATAACCCATTCTAGTTTTAACTAAAGCAACTTTACCTTTGATTAAGTCTTCCATTAACTTTAATTTCCATTTAGGTAGTTTCATCTTTGTTTTGGTTTAATAGTTTTATCAATTTCTCATATACTCCTGTTAGGTCACAATCTTCTTGTTTTACACCCTTTTCATATACATCAAATAAAATATTTTCTATTTCTTTACTCATCTTTGTTTTGTTTAAAAAATGAATAAGGTGTGAGGACTTTCTTTATTCCAAAAAATGGGTGGTTCTCCTCAAGAGTTTGCAACCTCTTTTTACATATCATACCAACAAGTTTTTCCTTACTCATCTTTGTTTTGGTTTAATGGATTCCATCTATGTTCCTTTGAGACATAATGAATTGTCTCTTCATCACTAATAATGACTATCCTATTTTGACTTAGAAATCTATCTAATTGGTCACTCGGATACTTTGTTTCAATTTCATGTATTGGAATACCTGTTGGGTCTAGTACTTGTATTTTGATTTTACTCATCTTTGTTTTGGTTTATTAAAATTGTTACATTATCTCCTTTTAATGGTTTACCATCTAGTCCATTAAACATTTTTACAAACCATTCCAAGGACTCCACCTTGCCAACCATACCATCTATTTCAATATCGTCCCCAACCTTAATATCCCTACAGTTATTGTCACCAACATGAAAGGTGTATGCATCTCTTTGCATCTGAGATAGAAATAGTTTATCAAACTTATCAACTTTTATCATCTTTGTTTTGGTTTAGTTCTAAACGTAGTTCCTTATTCTCTGCAAGTAGCTTGTGTATTGCTTCAACCTTTTGTGTTAATTCAAGAGCAAGTCTTTCATACATCCACTCGTCACTTTTGCCTTGCCAAGTTTTTCTGTGCTGTTCTAATTTACTCATCTTTGTTTTAATACCCATTCTTTTATATGGGTTCTTTTTGTTCTACAATATATGTCTGTATGGTTATCCAATAAATACTTCTCAATAACGTCAGCTTGTTTCCGCTGTTCAGTCGTAAGTTTTATTGCTAATTTGGTTTCTTCTCTATTCATTTTACTGGTTTTCCTTTTTTATCAATTGCATACCAATTAAACGTAGTATTGGGGCGAGATTGATGTTTTTTAACTCGGTATCCTTTAACACCCTTTTCACCGCAATGCATTACGGCCTCGTAATAATGTTTAAATATTTTCATACCGTGAAGATACAAAAAGGTTTGGCAGAAACCAAACCTCCTAAGTAAAATTATTTTAAATTTTACCCCCCATACCCACTAAGTAAAAGAAGAAGATCTAGAGTATCAATAGAATTGTCTTGGTTTAAGTCCCAAGTGGCATATTGGGTTTGGTAGAAATAATCTGGCACATCTGGGTAGAAAGTTTCCTGAGAAAATATACTAAATGGGGAAGAACAATCAACCCCCTCAGGACATTCACATGGGGGTAATGCTAATCCAGATACAAATTGATAATAACACAACATATCTCGTTTAAAAACCGCCCCATAAGCTGTTTCAACCTGTAAGGTTGTATAAAAATACTCATCACAATTTATTACATTATAAATGTCAAGTAATATAATATCTCCTTCTCCAATAAAAGAATCACCAACATACCATGAAAATGTGTAAGTTGTATCCCCAGGAATTGTAAGGTTATCAACTGGGTTAAAACCTCCACCAATATCTTGGTAATAGTTGTTAAAAGAAGGAACAACACTTGGGGTTGAAGTCCCATAATGCCCCAACAAACCTAATAAATCATTAGCATTATACGAGGTTGCATATTGTCTATACATTTCCTCAGTAAAGGTTGGGTCTTTTTCTTGAATCAGTTCAAGATCAGTGGGGGTATCTCTTTGACACGATGCTATTGTAAGGATAGCCAAAAGTACCGCCAACATTCCATAAAATATGGATTGATAGGTAGCTATAGATTTCATATTTTTAAAATAATTAATTATTTATTTCAACAAGTATACACCCGTTATTATAAAGAAAATCATAATTTACGGGATAGTTGTTCAAAAACGCAGATCTAGCAACTTGGTTGCGAATTTCTTCACTATCACCAGCTATAAATGCAACTTCACCACTTCCGGCGCGTTGGTGTTTGTTTAAAAATCTTTCAATTAAGGGTTGGGTTGTTTTTGGACTCTTACCAGAAATATCCAAAATTTTGTTCTCATCAAGCAGCATAACTTTCATTTAAAATTTACGTCCATACGTATATACCTTCCCTCAGAAAACCAAACATTTTTTATGAAACATCAAAGTCATCTATATCAAGTTTAATATTTAAACCACCAAGGTCGTTCGTTTTAACGTTGTAAGTCTCTTCAAAATCACTAACAGCGTCTAAACCCCGAAATTTCTTAACAAGCTCACCAGCTTCATCGTATAACCCAACAGAGTACATTTTATTAGTACCATCCCTATATGTAAGGGTAACACGTTTAATACCACTCAATTTATTTTGTGTGGTGTCTTTGGGTTCATCAATTGATTCGTTTAACACACGAGAAACCTCTTCTCGTATAATTTGGCGTAATTCTGTTTTATTCATTAATGTTGGATTTTTACGTTTACTATTATACCACCCTCTTGTTCACTGTACCATACATTCATCACACTTCGTTGAAATGTCATTTGACACGTGTCACCTTCTGTAATGTAATATGAAAACTCGGTTTTCCACGGTGTTGCACTGTAATCTATGAGACTGGGGGTGGGCTCTTTTTCTTGTGATTGTGTGGGGAGTATGGTTTTGCACGCATACATGCATACCATCAGTGCTATGAATAGAGAGAGTAGTTTTTTCATATTGCGTTGTTTTGTGATAAATACGAGGCTCGATGTAAAAAGTTTTTGACTCCGTACTTTTTTGGGATCTGTGGGTTTTGATTCTTTTTAGCATAACGGTTTTTAATATTAATTTTTAGAGACACATATTCCCCATATTTATGTATATACGCTCGACGGTGAAAGGTCGTTTGGTTGGTTTATATACCCACAACAATAGCGCGCTATTATCGGCCCGTCGATGGCACGCGGTTGTGGCGCGGGCAACCCGCCATTGGTCCGATATCGGATAATAGCGGCCCGCTATCGGGCCGCCACACATCCAATATTATTTTTTACTTTTGGTTTTCAACCTTCTTACCACTCCCTACTGGGCGACCACGCTTAATTACAACACCAGCATTTAGTAATGCTTGGCGCGCAGCAATTGCTAGCTGACGTTCGCTATTTGGATTCACTGGTCGGCCACGCTTTACTTCACCACCATTCATGGCTTGGCGCTCTGCCTGTGATGCTAAACGTTGTTGGCGCTCGCTATTTGGATTCACTGGTCGGCCCGTACGCTTACCTGGGGCACTGGCTAAACGTTGTTGACGTACGCTATCCGGGTTGACTGGACGTCCTAATTGTGCCTTTGGGCTGTATACTACTTCTACTCCTTCGATCTGGTTGATAAATGTTACGTTTTTCATAATGTGTGTATTGGTTTTTATTTGTGTTAATTATTTTTCTTAATCTTATACCGTGAATATACGAACTTAATTTCAATCACCAACATTCGCTATTATTAACTTTTATTTGTTGGGTTTTTGGCTTCAACCTCATACCATGAATATACGAACATGGTTTGGCTGAACAAACATCTCAATTAAGTATTGATTCAATCGTTTCTATATCGCTTAGGAACTGGTGTTGATCAATTTCACCAGCCTTAACTTCATAGTATCTATCGCTGAGAAACATATCGCGTTCCTCAAACGTCATTGTTTTAATATGGATGGGACCTATGAAATCAAGATCCTTAATCGCTGAAACTACTCTTGTGTGTGCCATGTTGGTTTCTTTTTTATTATTTAAACTTATACCATGAATATACGAACGTGGTTTGACCTACCAACCATCTCTAGAAACTAATCAAATCAATCACCATCTCACCTGTAGGTTTCCCATTGCAGGTAATTTCATAGTTGGGGTCCATACCGCTAACTGTAACGTCATCAATCAATTCATCAATACTGTCAAACGACCTAGTGTAATAAGAGCAATCTAGTGTGTACATATGTGTTGGTTTTAATTTCTTATACCATGAATATACGAACAAACATTCAGTATTCAAAATTCCTTATTAGGAATTCACTAAACACACTTGTGTGTTTTCAAAATGCCCATACAAACATTGTTACCAATAATTGCCAAACTGCGTTGGTAAAGTGAGTGGAGGGATGGTTGGTGGTGTAACGTGATGTGATATGTAGGGCTGGTAGGTAGGCTCGACGAGAAAGTTTGACCGTTCGTAGCATTGAAACGCGATCCACCATCCATCCCCCCATACACCACATTTACATTTGCCACATAAACAGAACGGGGCAATAACATTCCTGCCATCACCCCATCCATATCAACACACACACTATACCCTCGTCACATATCACCGTTTAAAACGGGATAACAACATTCGTTTAACAATATCACCATATCAACCATATAACAATAACAATACTCGATACAACGATAACAATAACTGGTAACCAAATAACAATATCTTAGTATACATCATAATAATAATCATCACATCACATTAACACACCACATCACGTTACACGTCACAAGCAGCATTGGTGGTTCTTTTTTCTAGATATAATCTAACCCACAACCTTCTAATTCATATACAAACAAACCAATAATATAATTCATTGTATCCTCCATGGTGAAATATGATACCGTTTCCTGAATGCCATGATTATCTTTGATATCAAATAAACGAACATACTCATTACATAGAGCATTGATATTACTTAAACTAACACAATCATTTATAGCATCAATCAATATTTCCGATTGATAGAATGCTCTAGCATGCGCGCACCAATCATTTTCACCGGGCCAACCACGGCTCTTTTTAAATAGCCGAGACGTCATATCCTCAATTACCAATTCGCGAATAATCCTAATGTTTACTGTGTTGATGTTCATAGTGTTGGTTTTTTCTTATTAAACTTATACCGTGAATATATGAATAAAATTTATATTATCAAAATTCTATTTAAATTCTAAATAAGCCATATCAGCTGCTTGTTCAACTGTGTAACCATCTTCTAACAACTGCTGGAATAATTCTGCTATTTTGTCGTCTAAATCCATCCCTGCACTAATTATCCTTCTGTACGAACAACTTTCCCTGGAAAACAAACCAACTTACCTTTAGTTGGGTGAATAATGAAATCATCCTTGTCAAAGCTATCTACCGCTTTACGACCTTTGCCACTAAATATACGAGCAATGTGATGTGATGCAACATATACTTTGCGGCCCATTTTAAATGATTCGCTTTTTGATACTCTAATTGATCCTGATAATCCGTGCATAATTTTGTTTTATGTGTTATTAACTTTTTTCTTATACCCTAAATATACGAATGAAAATTTAATTTACAAAATTCTCTAAAACATTAAACCTTCATCTATGCAATTTGAGTAGTGATTATCAAACAGATATTCATCTAAACCACTAACCATATCACATAATTCATCCCCACTCAGTTGTTGAACTAGTTCTTCTATTATAACATCAGCGCCAACCTGCTGAATCATTGCATGTAATATATCAAATGCAGTACTTTTATCTACGTTAACCATGTTGATTTCTTTTTAGTTTCTTTTTAGCAACAACCGTTGCATTCACAATCGCAATCGCTTGCTGAATTAGTTGGGTTTGGGATATAAATTTTATTGATATATTCGAGAAGGGCTTTTTTGTCAACATTTGCTGCTGCATCCTTGTAAATTAGATCACTAATATCACAATTAAACAAATTATTAACTTGCCCAGACCATTCCTTAAATTTATTATAGTCGAACCCATATTGCGTTATGTTGATTTCATTTCCCGCAAAAGTAATGTTTGAAATATCCATTGGTTCTAATTCTTCTATCATTAGTTTACCATTTTTATTTCCATCATTCCCAATAATTGCTTGAAATAAAGACTCACCCTTGCATAAGCCATCAAGTACGCTGAATTGGGCTGTTATGTTAAGGAATATTAGTGCTGAATCGATTTTCATAGTGGTTGGATTGATTTTCATATGTTTATTTTTTAAATTTCTTATACCGTGAATATACGAATAAATTTTTAATTAACAACACGCTCAAGTAATTCTTTTAAATCAACAATATCACCATGATAATTTCTCACACTCACTTTTACTAAACCATCCTGCTGCTGTTTGACAGTGTATAGGTAATCCTCACCCATTCCACCAAAACTACTTTTGGGCTCAATATAAACATCCCCAACTTTATCCTTCATGAGTGAAATAAACGAAGCAACCAAACAGCTAAACCCATTAAATGAACCACCAAATTGGGGAGCTCCGCATGTGGAGCCATTAGGGAAACCAGTTCCCTCAATTCCCTTAGTTATCTCTCTACCTGAGATAATATCTAAAATTTGCTGCCCAAACGCTTCGGGATATCCATCCCAGTGTTTATATACGTTAACTAATGTTTGGTTTTCGTTATTCACGAATTTCACTGATGCACGTGTTGCCATGTTGATTTTTTATGTGTTATTGACTTAATTTTATACCCTAAATATACGAATTAAAGGTGAATTATCAAATTTCTCTTTAACTCTCAATTTTAAGTTTCTCTTTAAGCTCCTTCACAATCATAGGAACAAAATTCTCACCAAAAATATGCCTCTTACCTTCCGATTCAGCTGCTTTAATTTCTGTGGTTACTTCAGCAATTACTAATTCCAAACCGCGAGCAATTAGTTGCTTTTCAAATTCATTAATTTTTTTCATGTGTGTTGATTTTTATTTCTTAATCTTATACCGTGAATATATGAATAAAGGATTACTTACCAAAATTCCCTTTATTTAAATATTTGTCAAACAATATAGTCCCACCAAATGCGGAAAACATCATAGTAAGAGCACCCAATATAGGATATGGAGAATTATAATACATTGAAAGTAAAGCAGGGCCAACCAAAAACAAAACCACAAATACAGCAGCTATATTCATAACATTTGGTTTACTTGTTACCTTGACTACTTTTTCTGTGCGTTCATTCCAGATTAACCTTGAAATGGCGTCTTGCATATCAACCCCATAGGCGGGTTGTTTTACTATTTCACCATTGGGTTCTTGAATAGTTATAATGTATTTGAAATAACCAGGATGACTTTCGCTAGCCTTAACCATATTGCAGTTAATAGCTTTTCGACGTGTTGGTTTATTTTTCATCTTTGTTTTACAAAATTTATCAATTCTTCTGCTATTGCTAATGCTTCATCATAGGTAGCATATAAACAAAATTCCGGTTTCTCTATTTCGTCTTTGAAGCGAATACAAACCGCATCTCTTTCAGGATTTGGTCCTATAGTAACGGATTGATATGCATCCGCAGTAAAAATCTTTATTTGTTTCCAAGGTTTACTCATCTTTGTTTTAGTTTATTTCTTAATCTTATACTGTGAATATACAAACAATCTTTTTAAGATCAACAGTCCCAATCTTTAACCGCTATTGCAATAGCATCGATTTCCTTTAGTGTGGGATCATTCTTCATATAGTTAAGTGCAGACATTACTACCTCAACTGTTAATTCTGATTTTGCGGCTTTAACTAATAAGTCTAAAGCCACATTATTATCATCTAAATGTATCATCGTTCTAAAATTACAAAATCACCAAACGCATTATCAAATACTTCAAGGAGATTCTCATAATCCCCACTCCTCATTTCATTAATAATAGCACTACCATCTAACTCAAGCTGCTTTGCAAATCGTTTTGCATAACCCATTAGTACAAAGGCATTGCCATCAGGACCTGTAAGGTCAATTACAACGGGTCCGTTTTGTGGTTGTTTTTCTCTAATCATGGTTTTATTTTACGTGTTTAAACATATATATCTCTTTCATCAAGAAACTCAATCCAATCAATTTGGTCTTCTAAATGGCAATTTGCGTTCCATTTTTTCCAAGCATTTCTTAGCTTAATATATTCCGATGTTCCCTCTAGTGGTAATTTTCGTAATTTTCTAATCATTTCCCAAAAGCATTAAAAAATTTAATAACAAATGAATCAGATTCTGGTTCTACATCAGTATGATTAAAGTACTCAACTAAACTCATAGCGGTGTTAACAGATATATCACTAATCAAAAATGATTCATTAAGATCCTTCATTATCCCTTCATGGCGGGTTGGATATTTTTTTCTATCTGCTAGAAGTAACTCTTTTACTTCCGGAATCATGTCATTAAATAAACTCATATGTTTTAATTTTATACCGTAAATATAAGAAAAAAAGATCACTTACCAAAATTCCCAAACCCTTTTACCTCCACTCTACCTCTAGCTGTGTCGTGTAAAGTTTTAATGAAGATTTCTCTTTTAGTAAGCAATGATTGGGCTACTTGAATTGATTCTAGATCGAATTCATCATTCACCCAATCAATGAATAACTTTGTTAGCAGGTATGACTTAATTTTTTTAATCAATTGAATTGAGCTAAGAGGTTTTCTTGTGTAGTTTTTATTTCGTTGTATGGTACTAGGCATTTTTCTCCGTCATACTCTGTAGTACAAACCCACTCACAACTATCTACATTAAAGTGTTTGCTCTTCAATTCATAGTTAATTATCCCCAATGTTTCCTCCAAAATTCTGCGTGGCATTGTTAGGGAAATAATACCACCTAAGAGCTCCGTATTGAACTCTTTTCCGTTGTGTGGGTTTAATGATTCTATTTTATGGTTCATTACTAGTCTTTATCAAAGAATTTTTTAATATCATTTCTTAAAAATAAATAACTCAACCAAAGTAACATTAAGTTTCTTAATTTAGGGTATCTCATACATAAGATAGTACCTCCTACCCCAAGCAATATAGATAAAAATATTTCAAAAGTTGTCATGGTTTTTTTTTAATCTTATACCGTGAATATATGAATAAAGATTATGTTATCAAAATTCCTCTTCTACATCCATAGATTTTAGGTAATCTAAAACCTCGTCTTCCATATCAATCATTTCCCTAGCGATATCCAACATGCTAAATAAAGCGCTTCGTTCCATATCACCCAAATTATCTAATTCAGTATACTCTTGCATTGCACCTAAGCAGTCCATCATATCATTTCTTGTATTATGGAACCTGCAGTAACTCATATTTGCCATAGTTATTTAATTTTTAAATTATCTACTTTTTACTTTATCAATCACTGATGTGCCTGAGTTAATCATTTTAAATACATCAAAAAAGTCACCATCATCAGCAGCCCATTCAATTTCATCCTTGCGGAATTTAGTTTGAAAATTACTAAATGCTTCACCACCGCATGTTAATTTGAAATCTCCTTCTTGGTTTTTCTTTAACTTCATGGTAGACTTATTATCACACATACAGCTAACTAATGTGATAACTAATTCACGTGATTTTGGTTTAACTTGTTCTTCTAAAAGTTCGCATTGCATAGGAATGCTTCTAAGTGCTTGGTATTTTGATTTTCTCATATGTGTTAATTTCTTAAATTTCTTATACCCTAAATATACGACTGAATTTTCAATTTACAAGCTTCTAAGTTTAATTCGTAAAAAATGAATACTTGACTTCCTCGTTCGCTTCGTCTATCTTAATTCCCATCCCCCCAATATTAGTAATGTGGGTAACGCCATCAAACTCATCCCCAGTTTTCATGAATTCACTTAGATAATAAGCCATACCACTCATCATGAAGTAAGGATCACCATCCATATTAAATTCAATGCTAGCTATTTCTGTTTTAGTGATTTTCATAGTTTGTTTATTAATTCTGAAAGAGTGATTTGCAGAGAAGTCTTCGTTACGTTACCATTTAAGTACTGGTTTAGTTCGTCGATTGCTGCTAGTATTTCGATGCGAGTTTTAGAATTTATATTTTGCATAGTTTGTTTTTTACGAAATTTTAATTGATGCAATAACTGGTCGTCTAAATCCTGTGAATCTCATATCGGGATTATCAATAACAACACCATTCTTAATAGTTAGGGCATGATTTTTAACTAGAACAATATATGTACCCTTACTAAACTTAGAGCAAAACGTTTTAACAGTGAATTTTACTTTTTTATGTTTATATTCTGTGTTGATGGGGTTGCTAGTACATTTAAGTTTGAATGTTTTAGTTTCTGGGAATAATGTATTCTCAAATAACTTGAATGTAACATCACCTAAACCTTTTATTTTACCAAAAACATCCATTACACCCCTACGTGATTTACGTCCTAAATTATCAGATGCAAACTTATGAGCTATATCATAACTAACATTAAATGCGTTTGCAACTGCTCTCACCACACAATCGTTGGTTTCACCTTTTGCTAGAATTGAACCTTTAGTAATGTCGTAACCGTCTGTAAAATTTTCTAATATCATCTTTTTTCTTTTTAAACTTATACCGTGAATATACGATCTTAATTTCTAGAAACAAAATTCAAAAAAGACTATTCTTTAGTTAATTTAACAAAAGTTTTTCCATCATAACCCATTGAGGACCACTTAGTTTTTTGTTCTTCATTTAAATAACAAGTTAATCCCTCTAATTCTTCAATTGACATTCTGTCGATTTCGTTTGCTGTGTACATGGTTTTCTTTTTTATAATTTTACTAATTGGGTTTCATCGTACTCAACTGTTTCACCATTTGGGTATTTTACTGTGTAAGCATGAATGTCTGAAGCGAACATTTTTCGCTTCGCTAATACAATCATACCATATTGAGCGTGTGGTTCTTTTAATTGAACTATGTCACCTATATTAATCATTTTTTTATCTTTTTCCTTTACTGGAATATACGACTGAATTTTCAGTTTCCAAAATTCAAAAAAAGAGGGGCCGATTTCTCGAACCCCTCCACACACATAACAAAACCAATTAACACACACAATTGAAATGGCTGGTTATACCATTTCAAAACTATATTCAACATTGTTTGGTTTAAACAAGCT
>Ga0181397_1000189_pt1 | contig 23417 bp, 31 predicted proteins | sample 20SPOviralmetaG_FD_130126 | JGI IMG/M metagenome (GOLD analysis project Ga0181397, IMG submission 130126) | Marine viral communities from the oligotrophic San Pedro Time Series (SPOT) site, San Pedro Channel, CA, USA - 20 SPOT_SRF_2011-02-23 | ecosystem: Environmental > Aquatic > Marine > Strait...
ACCATGTTCGCGGTGATATAGAACTTTGTCCCAAAATTCACGCATGACCGGGAGGTAGGTGTTCCACCATTCCCGATCTCTCTTTACATTGACAACGACAAACTCTTCTGGTCGAGGCCAATTTGTCTCAGCGGGTTTATATTGAATAAAATCTGCTTCTTCAAGGTCTAAAATCTCCATACATAATTGTAGTTGAGGCATATAATGTTCTGGAACACATGCTTCAATTTTGCGAGACATAGGGCACTTAATTTCAACGAGCTTTCCACTTTCGCTGACACCATCAGGACTTCCACCAAGCCATGAGTGGACGGGGTGAGGCACGAGACCAATTTCATGTACAACTTCCCCATGTCTTTCTTCATAGAGAATCCGAGCTTCGTCTTCGTATTTTTCACCATGGCGAGTGGCTTCGTTACCAGTAAACTTCTCTCCCTTGCCACATTTTTTCAAAAGGAGATCGAATGGTGTTTGGTACTTATTTTTACCTATAGCTGTCGCAGCATCCGAAGCAGTCAGCATATTTCCCCGGAGAGCTAACCATTCTTCAGACTTTTGTGCCGCGTATTCCCTTTCAATGAGTGCCTTGACGTTGGGATGCATGTTACTTATCTATGCGGTTTGTTTTTTAACCTCATTGCAGGTGGGTAAAAGTAAGACCTCGCAGCGTATTGCTCAGCTTGTTTTTTACTTTTGGCTGCTCCTCGACCTAAGAATACATTATCAACAAAAACATCTATGACAAAAATTCCATTTTCGTGTGTAGTGACACGATAATCTGGGAGAGGTAAATTGTTTGTCTGACAGTAACGCATCAGATGATCTTTGTAGTTGTCATCAACCATGATGGATCGCATGTCAATCATTCGAGGATTTTCATAAATTCTAAGAATGAATTGTTTTACGTGTGCTAGCCCGAGATCTAAATATATGGCACCAACTAATGCTTCAAAGACATCTTCTAGAATTTTTGGATTGCTATTCCACCCATTACGCATACCCTTTTCATCCATCAAAACAAGATTGTGTAGTCCAAGTTTGTGAGCGATAGCTGCAAGAGTTTCACTTCTCACTAACTTTGTTCGAGCTTTTGTTAAGAATCCTTCTTGTTTTTCTTCATACTTGTCAAACAAAAACTTTGTAATGACAAAACCTAAAACTGAATCACCCATGAACTCAAGTGTTTCAAACGAATCTGTGAGTTCATCATATTCCTTGATGGCGGATTTGTGAGTAAAAGCTTTCTGGTACAAAGTTAAGTTTTTAATCTTTGTACCAACAAGGTCTTCAATTTGAAACTGTTGGATGTTCATGCTTTGTTTATTATGAGTTGGTGTCTAAGCTTTATCTTCCTTGATGTAGTGCGGGCTCAAGAACTTTTGGAGGTTAAGGTACGTGACTTGGACATCACCCGGTTGAAGGAGATCGCGGAGCTTATCATCCATGACAAGGACGCGACCGTTATCAGGATGCTTGAGACCCTTTTCAGTGATGTACTTATTGATAGCCTTGGTGACTTCACTTCGGGACACGAGTTCGTTCTTCTTAAGACCGAGAAAATCACGGAGCTTGTCGCTGACCTTTTGCTTGCGGTTGAAGCCGTTGTTTTCAGCACGCTTCTTCGCCTTTTCACCGTTCGGATCGTCTTGCTTAGACTTGATCTTACGGACAATCTTGGTCAAAGACTTGATTTCAGAGCGGATGGCAGTGAGTTCAGTTTGAATGTTTTCAAGAGACATCTTATGTTTAGTTTAGGTTTGATATCTTTAAGCGTCTAAAATAATGCGACGGTGCTCATGAATACGAGAACAGCTACAATAATACCTACCCACATGAGTATACGACGATTATCAACTTCTAAACTTGTAATTTTATCGATAACGCCGTATGGTGTTTTAGCTAGCACACCAGAACACTGTCCTGGACAGCCACCTTTGCAGCAGCTCGCTTCACACAAGAAGTACCTGTCACCGCGTTTATGAGCACACACTTGATTAGACTTCGAGTCACCCTTGCCTATCAGGGCGTAGCATCTACATTTTTCCGTGGTCATGCAAGTGTCTCTGTAGCAGTCCATTTTTTATATGTGTAGATTATAATATGGATCCGTACATCTACACCGATGTTACGATAAACAAGTTCGTGAAGAAGAATTTTTTCTTCAACGATCCCGTATTAGAAAAGTATTATGAAAATGGAGACATAAAATCTTTTCGGTCCAGAGTTTCAAGAGTCTACAAAAATGAAACATTTGAAAAGATGTTGTATGCTTTCGTCACAGATACGACGCGTGATATTATTCTGAAAACTGTGAGTGATCTGACAATTTTCATGGAACCCATGGGAGATATGATTGTCTCGGGAGGTGAAGCTTTCAATTACTACGTAAACAAAGAAGATAGAATAGTCACGAGTGACATTGACACAAAATTTGTTCCTCGGGTACGTTATGACACAAAGTATTTTGGAAAACTTCAAGCCATCAAGTTGATGTTATGGAATAAACTTGGTGAAATATGTGTGAAGATTGACAAGGAAGTGAAAAAAAGACTCACGACCGATTTGAAACTTGCAACGTTCCTCGGGATAAAACCTGTAAACAATGGCCCAGTTGTCACTCGAAGATATACTTTGATCAAAAAGAAAAAGATGGCTTCGAATTCAAAAGTGTCTAAAGGTGACGTTCTCATCGATGTTGAATTGTTTGCTCTCGACTTGAACATAAGAGCATACTCCATCGAAAAGGGTGTCATCGAAGAACGTGTACTCGGTGGCTTCTTGGATATTCCATTTATGCGTCCAGGTGAATTTGGTTACGAGATCATAGATACTAGACGCAAGGGATTCACGTACATGAACCGTCACACAAATAAGTTGGTGTCCGATAAAAATATTTATATCGCTGGCAAAAAGTTTTTGATTGATGATATCTACTTGATGCAGCGTCTTGGTCTTAGACCTGAGAAGATTCAAAAAGATAAACAACGATTGTTCAGACTCACGAAGATGTTAACAAATACGAATCAAGTCGCTCAGACAGATAACATTGAAAAGATTTTCAAAGCTGCTCAGAAAATTAATTTCACACCCGCAAGAAAAGATCTTTCAAAGACTCGTGTGAGCATGTTGTCAGCTTCAAAGATTAATCCTAAAAGGTACGAAAAGTACACAACAAAACCATCCTTGGAAACGTTGTCCAAGAAGTTTTTGTACGGTCTCAAAACTTCTACAAGCAATATGACGGTACCAGGATACTCCAATACAAATGGAAATATGCGATTCAATCTTGATAACATGAAATGGGTAAAGGATCGAACAAAGCGTTACATAGGTAATGAGTACAATCTCAGACCTAACCAACCAAGAAACGTAACCGAATCTATACTTGAAAACCCACCATTGTATGGGTACAACCCAGTACGTGACAAATGGGTACCCAAAATCATATTGAAACACTCAGCTCAGATACCTTTCATTGGTTTAAAGAAATAGACTGATGGTCATATAAACGATGTTCTACTCTAAACCCACCAAGAACGATGAAGGCCTCTATATCGTCAAGGCTTACACCGATGACAAAAAGAAATATTTTGTTCCTTTGGAAGGTAATGTGAAGGTGGATTCAGGTGAACTCACGTTTACAGTCAAAGATGAATCGAAGTTCCAGGAGGTTGACACTCTTAACATTGAAGCCGCCAAGGAAAATTCCGAAGAGTGGTTTGGCAAGAAGATGGCCGATGCTACTCTTGAACATGCTTACACCACGTCTGTTTTGTGCTCCCAGGTCACAGCAGACATCATTTCCGCTACCAAGACTTTCAACTATGACAAGCACTCGATCGAAATTGCTGCTATCGAAGATGAAACCAAGGTCAAGGCACTTCTCGAATTCGCTGGTCTTTGGTTTGCCAAGAAGGCGTATGGTCCGATTTGGAATGTTGTCCAGGTCAGAGACATGACCGAACCGGAGCCCGAGCCGGAGCCCGAGGTTGAACCAGAGCCGGAAGTTCAAGATGAATACCCAGACGAATATATTGACCATTAAAAAAAATTTGTAGACTGTATATAAAAGATGAAGAAGGGTCTCACCATGAGAAATGTTGTCATGTTGGCTGCGATCGCGATTGTTGTGTACCTTTTGGTCAACATGAACAATGGTACCTCTACTTACCGTATCCAAGAACGTGCGTATGCCACGGTTGAATCTCAACCGGAAGAACTTGTCATGAAGAACGGCACCGGCTTGGCGTCTTCTTTGTTGCCCCGTGAAGTTGCGTCCCAGGACGACTTCGGTGAATTTGCCCCGGAAGACATCCTCAAGGGTCAAAACTTCCTCGAACCGAGACAGCAAATTGGCATGCCGGAAACGGTCGGTGGTGCTCTCCGCAATGCCAACCAACAAATCCGCTCGGAACCGCCGGTCTCCAAGGATGCGTACGTCTGGAACAACTCCACCATTACTCCGGATTTGATGCAACGCGGACTTTGTGCTTAAAGATTAGCGTATAATAATTACAAATGACTGAAGTCAGTAACGACCTCTCTGAAAATGTCTCCAAATTGGTTGAACTTGCCAAACAGCTCAAAGAAGCTAAATCTGATATTAAAGTGTTGAACCAAGCTGAAAAACAACTCAAGGAAAACATTAAGAAATGTATGGTTGATCAAGGTATTGATACCATCAACTTGAGAAAGGGAAAAATTTCGTTACGAAAAACAAATAGAAAATCTAGTATGACCAAGGATGCCGTGAAAGATGGTCTCGGTATATTTTTTGGTGGTAATGAAGCACAAGTTGAGGGTGCTATGAATGCTATCCAGGACAATCTTAAGATTAAGGAATCAGTTTCCATCTCCATAACAGGTATAAAGGGTAAGGAAGAATAAGTAGTAAGTAACAATCATGGTTTGGAGTCAGTATGTTTACGAAGCGAACGAGGGTTTTGACACAGATCCAAGTGATGATGAAGAACTCGAAGACGACATTCATCTTAGTGTTGAAGATTGGCAAATTAAATACTCAGATGAACTTTGGTATTTGTGGGACGTTATACAACAACTCCTACGCGATGGATTTTTAGAACATGAACTCATGTCCGATTGTACATTTTCTGACTTTGCAGAATTTTGTTATAATGATCACATCGACGATTGTGACTTTGTATGGATACCATATGAATCACAACTTTCATACATTTGGAGACATATTCAAGAATTTTTGGTTGATGCAGATTTACACACCGAATTTATGTATGGCGCTACATTTGATCACTGGGTTAAATTTGCTTTTGAACACTCCAGGTGAAAATAATCTAACTATATAACAAATGTTGCCCGATATTACGTCCCAGAAAGTTGCCATCCCAGCCGCTCTTTTTTTGGCTCTCAGCCCCGGCGTTTTGCTCACCACGTCGGGCAGAAACATCCGTCTCATGAACGGAAAGACCAGCCAAAGTGCCGTCATGTTCCACGCCCTCGTGTTCTTCCTCGTGTACTCGATCATCGCTCGTGCGTTGGGTCTCGTGCTCACGAAGACCGATTTGTTGGTGACGACTACTCTGTTCTTGGCTCTCAGCCCGGGTATTTTGTTGACCATCCCGCAAGGAAGCAACGGTCTCTTTATGTCTGGTCAAACCAGTGTGCCTGCGGCGTTGACCCACACGGTCGTTTTCGCCGTGGTGTTTGCGTTGCTTCGCAAGCAATTTCCTACTTTCTATTAAGTAGGAGAATGAAGTACCTTGTTCTTGGTCCAGCTTCCATGGGTATCTACGCAATGATGGGTGCTCTAAAGTCAATGGAAGATAAAATGGATCAAGTGAAAGAGATATCCGGGTCTTCGGCTGGTTCCATTCTAGCACTATTTTGGGCTGTTGGAATTTCGATTGATGACATCATAGATGCATCACTTTCTATAGATATCTCCAATTTTGTTAAATTAAATATTGGATCTTTCTTTAACAAATTTGGTTTTGTTGAGATTGATCCGATACGCGAAAAATTGGTTGAAATATGTGGGTGTGATCCAACTTTTGGAGAACTTTCGAAAAAGATATACATATCTTCATTTTGTCTTAACACTTCAAGGACTGAATATTTTTCGAAAGATACACATCCAGACATGAAAGTGATTGACGCGGTGTGCATGAGTATAGCGATACCTCTTATATTTGCGTCATCGGAATATCGTGGTCAAACATACGTTGATGGTGGAACAGCTGAAGAATATCCCATGGCTCCATTTCTAGATAAAAAACCACATGAAGTTACATGTATTACAATAAAAATGGATGAAATATACCAAGAACACTTGAATACACCCAAAGATTTTCTGGAAGCACTCATAAGATCTTCGATTAAAAATAGACTAAAATATGATGAAAAATGTAATATGATAAAATTAGATATAGGTGATGTGAATATATTTGACTTTAATATGAGTTATGAAGATAAATTACGACTTATGAATATGGGAAAAATAATGTAACCCAATATTAATATGGAGACAGTTTGTGACCCTTCTATTAATATTGGGAACCTCAGACAGTTTGTCAAGACAAACATGGGGGTCGATATCAAACTTTCCAGGGAAGAGTTGTGTGAAGCTTATGCATCCATGCAGAATGGGCAATTACCTTTGCCACCTTTGGTCATGACCAAAGATAGAACACATTTGTTGGATAAAAGGTCACCACTTTCACAGAAAGATTACAATCTATTGTTTTCCACGACAACACTTTTGAAGGATCTTCGAAGAATTGCCCGTAAAATTGGAATCAAAAAATTAGATTCGTACACGAAAAGCCAACTCAGGGATCTTATCGGTGGGCGAATGAAGACAATGGGCATCCGCGAACCCATTCGTTTTGCAAGGACTGTGACAAAACGTGAACCAGTCATGAAGATGAACATGAACATGAACAACCAACGACAAAATGTGAACACGAACACGAACAACCAACGACAAAATGTGAACACGAACAACCAACGACAAAATGTGAACACGAACAACCAACGACAAAATGTGAACACGAACACGAACAACCAACGTCAAAATGTGAACACGAATAGAACTTCTACCGTTAAATTTCCCAATCAACTTTTTACGCGTGGTGGAGAAGCACCTAGATTTATTACGGGTAAAAAAGAACCGAGTATATTTTTTAAAGAAACACCAAATTTCATTAAACAAAGAGATGAAAAAAAGAAAGAAATTATTCGTCTAGAAAAATTCAACATGGTAAAAAATCTTCAAACATACGAAAAATCTAAAAATGTTCCTAAAAAGAATGATCTTAAAAATTTCTTAAATACTAAAATGAAAAATGAAAAAAATAAAGAGAACGTTGAACGCGAACAAATAAAGAAAGAGCAAGAAGAAGCCAACCGAAAGAAGAAAGAGCAAGAAGAAGCTAACCGAAAGAACAAAGAGCAAGAAGAAGCCAACCGAAAGAAGAAAGAGCAAGAAACTAACAAGATAATCAAAGAGAATCGTTTGGTGGAAAATTTTGTCGTAGAAAAGAAACAAAGGGTAAATATTTCAAATGTGTTGAAAGAAAAAAATATAACCAACAAAGAACGCGAAAAACGCGAACGAAACAGAATTAAAAAGGAAGAAGAAGAAAAGGAAGAACGCGAAAAACGCGATCGAAACAGAATAAAAAAGGAAGAAGAAGAAAAGAAAGAACGCGAAAAACGCGAACGAAACAGAATTAAAAAGGAAGAAGAAGAAAAGAAAGAACGCAAAAAAGAAGAAGCCGAACGTTTAAAACGTAAACAAGAAGAAAATAAGAAAATTGAAAAACGTGATAAAGAACAAGAGAAATTTAGAAGAAAGTTGAATTACGACACGAGAATTAAAGTTGAGAAAGAAAACAAACGAAGACAAAAAATAGAAAACACTGAACGTAAAAAGAAAGAAAAGGAAGAAAAAAGACTTCGTAATATTGAAGAACAAGAGCGTAAGAAGAAGGAAGAAGAAAATAAAAGACTTCGTAAGATTGAAGAACAAGAGCGTAAGAAGAAGGAAGAAGAAAATAAAAGACTTCGTAAGATTGAAGAACAAGAGCGTAAGAAGAAGGAAGAAGAAACTAGACGACAACGCCAAATTGAAAATAGAGAAAGAAAACGTCGTGAACAAGAAGAAAATAGTAAACGCCGTGAACAAGCACGCGATGTAGAAATGTCTAGAAAATTCAAACAACTTGAACTTAATCGTAAAATTCAAGAAAAGCGTAATCGTGAAAAACGTACCCGAGAAGAAGAAAAGAAAAAGAAGGAAATTGAACAACAAATAAAAAAGAATCGAGAACAAAAGAAGAGAAACCTTGAACTTGAACAAAAGAAGAAAAAGAACCAAGAAAAACAAAAGAAGAGGAACCTTGAACTTGAACAAAAGAAGAAGAACCAAGAAGAACAAAGGAAGGGGAACCTTGAACTTGAACAAAAGAAGAAGAACCAAGAAGAACAAAAGAAGAAGAACCTTGAACTTGAACAAAAGAAGAAGAACCAAGAAGAACAAAGGAAGAGGAATCTTGAACTTGAACAAAAGAAGAAGAAGAACCAAGAAGAACAAAGGAAAAAAATTCCAATTGAAAATAATAAAAAACGGATCGAAGTATTAAACAAGCTTCAAACTGCTATCATTAAGAAAAATGAAACAAATAAATACCGTAAAGAAACATTAAATCGTTTACAGCGCGCGATGGTTCGTAGACAAAAACAAAAAGAAGCTGAGAACAGAGCACGAAGACAAAAGGAAGCCCAGAACAGAGCACGAAAGCAGATGGAAGCTCGTCTTCAAAAAGAAGCTGAGAACAGAGCACGAAGACAAAAGGAAGCTGAGAACACGGCACGAAGACAAAAGGAAGCTGAGAATAAAGAGAAAAAGGAAGCCGAGAACACGGCACGAAGACAAAAGGAAGCTGAGAACAAAGAGAAAAAAGAAGCTGAGAACACGGCACGAAGACAAAAGGAAGCTGAGAACAAAGCACGAAGACAAAAGGAAGCTGAGAAAAGAAGAATGACGGCGACGACAAGTGTTCCTAAATCCAAAAAAATGAAACAACAAACTCCCAAAATTAAAGTAATTGTGAGTCCAAGACGACCCAAAAGTGTCGGAGATCAGAGAAGAAAGAATGTTAAACTTCAGATTGAAAGGATGAAGCGTATTAGAACACGTGGACAAGAACGCAAAAAATTCTTGAACCGTCTTGAACGAGGTGAAGATCCATATAAAGTATTAATGGATGCAAAAAAATTAAACTTCAACCGAGCAGGTGGTACTATGTAAAAAAATATCACAACATTACAAATGACACTCGCACTGTGGGATGAATCGGTGCGACTGGCAAAAATTAAAATGGGTCTCAACCCAAAGTCATTTATGAAAATACAAGGTGTCCTTCTCAAGCAGTCACAGGCCATATACCATATATTACTGCTCAATAATAAAGTCTCAAAGTAAAGTAATAATGCCGACCAAGGCCATAGACTATCTGACACAAAAGATACATAAACCTATTGTCAACACAAACAAAAAGAAGCCTAGTCCTCCTTTACCAATCAAAAGCTTCGTCGAGATAATCACTCGTCGTCGCTGAGAACAATTTGGAAACCCTTTAGTCTTTGAATATCAGAGACCATGAGTTGGTACAACTTCCAAGTACACCCGAACTTCTTGTTCAAAAAGTATACGCTATTCAATTCAACAATAGCAGATCCAGTACTTTTTGAATGCAGACCGTCCTCGGCAACTGTCCTAATATCTTTCTTTTCTTGATCGTAGATCATAGGTTTAATTTTACCCTCGTAATCGGTATCCACTTTGACTCTAAACTTTGGTTCACGACCAATGGTTTCTTTGATGTTAGAGTTGAAAAGTGGAACAATTTCTTCACGAGTCATCTTCTTGTCAAAAATCGCTTCACTTTGTTCGACGACGCTGTCGATAATTTTGTCTTCGATGCTTCGAAGAACTTCATAACATTGTTTAATGATGCTTCCTTCTTCGTCGTATCCTCTCATTGAAAAGTCAACGTTGAATTTTTTGTTTCCAATTTCAGGTGTGAAGCCAGAAATACCAAAGGGCATATACATCTTTGGAATTTGAAATCGGATAGGACCATCTGATTGAGTGGACAAGACTATCTTTCTATTATTATAGTCAGCAATCTTAATATCATCTAAAACTTTGTCAAACTTGATCGCCATGATTATAGTTTTCATTTGTGTCTAAACTTTAAGCAGAGCATGCCACACATTCGGGTTCGAGACTAAACTGAATCGGACGAGCCTTAGCCTTAGATCGAAGATAGTACATACCAGTCTTAAGACCAGCCTTCCATGCATACATGTGCATAGAAGAAATCTTGGACAATGTCGGATTTTCGACGAAAAGATTCATAGACTGCGACTGATCAACAAAATGACCACGGTCGGCTGCCATATCAATGACAGCCTTTTGACTAATCTCCCAGACAGTCTTGTAGAGCTTCTTAATATCGTCGGGGATGTCAACAATATTTTGAATTGAACCACCCGCCTTGACCATCAAGTCTTTCATTTCCTTTGACCAAAGGCCGACACGCTTCAAGTCATTAACCAAATGCTTGTTGACGACCACAAATTCACCGGCGAGGGTGCGTCTCAAATAGATATTTGTAGTGTATGGCTCAAAGCATTCATTGTTACCCAATATTTGAGCCGTGGATGCCGTGGGCATGGGGGCCATCAAAAGACTGTTTCGTAGACCTTTCGTCTTGACACGTTCGCGCATGACATTCCAATCGTAGCGACCACTAAACTTGGATTCTGTAGCCCACATGTCGGGTTGAAGAATGCCTTGCGAAGCCGGTGACCCTTCAAACGTTTCGTAAGATCCTTCAACTTCAGCCAACTCAGAACTCGCTTCAAGAGCTGCGTGATACATAGTTTCAAAGATGTGAGCATTCATCAATCTCGACTCTTCGCAATCGAATGGAAGGCCGCAAAGAATAAATACATCGGCGAGACCTTGAACACCGAGACCAATGGGTCTGTGTCTCGTGTTTGATTTCTTGGCTGTTTCGACCGGATAAAAATTTCTATCAATCACTCTATTCAGATTCTTGGTGACAATCTTGATGATTCTATGAAGTTCATCGTAATCAAATGTTTTTGTCTCTCGGTTGACATATTTTGGCAACGCAATAGATGCGAGGTTACACACAGATGTCTCATCTTTGTCGGTGTACTCTAAAATTTCCGTGCAAAGGTTTGAACTCTTAATGACACCAAGGTTCTTTTGGTTGCTTTTTTCGTTACAAGAATCTTTGTAGAGCATGTAAGGTGTACCCGTCTCCGTTTGAGACTTGATGATAGCTCGCCAGACATCCGCCGCAGATACAGTCGCATTGGCCAATCCTTCGGCTTCATACTTCTCGTACAACTTTTCAAACTCTTCACCGTAGACATCCGAAAGACCAGGTGCCTTGTCCGGACAGAACAACGACCATTGACCACCTTGTTCAACACGCTTCATGAAGAGATCCGGAATCCAGAGAGCTGAGAAGAGATCACGACAGCGAGCTTCTTCATCCCCCTGGTTAAGACGCAATTCCAAAAAGTCCATGATGTCTGCGTGCCACGGTTCCAAGTAGACCGCGATCGATCCTTTACGACGACCAGCTTGATTGACATAGCGCGCCGTGGAATTAAATACACGAAGCATGGGGATGATACCGTCAGATGTACCGTTTGTTCCACGGATCCGAGACTTATTAGCTCGAACATCATGGATGTGCATACCGATGCCACCCGCCCATTTAGAAATTTGTGCACATTCTGTCAATGTACCGTAGATACCGTTAATGCTGTCTTCTTTATTGGCAATAAGGAAGCAACTCGACATCTGCGGTCTCGGTGTACCGGCGTTGAACAAAGACGGTGTCGCGTGAATGAATTTACCACTCGACATCTTGTCGTACGTTTCCAAAACAGCTGGAATATCTTTCCCGTGAATACCGATAGAGACACGCATGAACATGTATTGTGGCGTCTCCATAATTTTCCCGTCCATACGCTGGAGATAACTCTTTTCGAGTGTCTTCAGACCAAAATAACCAAATTCAAAGTCACGCTCGGTTTTAATATCATCTTTGACTTGACCGGCGATTTCGGCAACTTCTTCTGTCACAATACCAGCCTTGGCCAACTTTTTCATGGCGATGTGAAAGTTGTTTGGTGCAATCTTTTGAATGTTACTCGCAACAATACGAGTCGCCAAAATTTCATAGTCCGGATCCGAGGTAATCATCCCGATGCAAATCTCAGCCGACAGTGTGTCGATTTCGTGAGTTGTGATACCATCGTACATCGATGAAAAAACTTGTTGAGCTACTTTGGATGAATCTACATTTTCAGAGAGACCATATGTTAGCGTGGATATCCTATTGGTGACCTTGTCAAATTTCATGTCTTCAATACGACCGGAACGCTTGGTAACCCTCATTTATCTATCTTACCTGAATTATTTTTAACTTACTTGAAATCGCGACTACGAACGGGGACTGGTCCGGCGACTTCCTTTTTCCTGTCGGGTTGCAAAAGGTAGGTGTTCATGTGAAAGCGGCCAACTTCTCCTGCTGGTGTGACCGGGGCATAAGAACCGACAAAGCATTCACCGCTCTTGCACACCGGTTCCGGGTGAACATTGTTGATCGTCGGGTTGTAAGCTTCGTCAAAGTCAGCAAACTTCATCGTTTAATATCTACGAATAGTTTTTTTCGGAGCATATATAAAATGGAAGTCAAATCTATCCAGCAATGTTCGACTCCCCTGAACACCTTGTTCTTTTCTGACTTCAACCGGAACCTTCTCCAGAGGGGGATCCGTCAGTCATTCAAGAACAAGACGGGAATTTCTATAGATTACCAGAACCCAGACGACTTGTTCGCCATCATGCGTGTCGTCTTCATTAACAACGCTGGCGACCACAACAAAAATGTGCAACAGCAAGTCAAGGCGATGAACGCCACCGTGATTAAGACTGCGACTGATCAAATTCAAACCGGTGTCGCTCAGTACATCGGTTATGTCCAAGACATTGAAACAACCACCAGACCAATGGACAGACCGGTTAACACCTCGACGACTGGAAAGAAGTTACCTAAGTCACAACAAATCGGTATGTAAAGTAAGTATGACGTTCACCTTGGACGATTATAGGGGAGCTTTCAATCTTCTTTATTTGTCACAGAAACGCGTCAACGCCAGCACTGCAAAGCGAGGTTACAGCGAAGAACACTGGCTTGCAAACTATCTTGAAAATGGATTCTTTGTTTCCACCGACAAAAAGGGTAAAGTTGATGTGACAAATGAAACAGTAAATATACAACTCAAAAAAAGTAAAGTCGGGCAGTTTCAACAAGTTGCTCGAGGCACAGTTGATAACTTAATAACAAAAGTTCCAGAACTGGCCACTATCGAAGAACAACTCAAAGATCGATGCGTCCACAAAAAACTTTTTGATGCGAGTGTGTTACGATCACTCAACGAAAACAAAAGAAAAATTATTGAGCACGCACTTCTCGGCTACGATAAAAAACCTGATATCCTTTGTATTTCTGAATGGAACAAAAAGGATACGAGGCGTGAAAAATTACAATTCATGCCAATGAAAAATGTTGTCGAGTCATTGATGGAATATGATTTCAAGTTGCGAAAATCAGGAACTGTCATAGAGCTCGGTCCTTCGTTTACTATACAACGCAAAGGCGGTGATGGGGGTCGAGTCAGCGCCAATGATATTCAATTCAAAATTGTACCTTCACGACTTAATGTGGAAGATCTTTTAACAATTCCTCAAGAACATTGACGACAATACTATTTCCAATGTAAAAGAGCATGTTATCTTTCGGACCATATTTATAGTTTGGACTAAAACCAGACATTTGAAGTGCCTCTTTGATGGTCAACTTTCTAATTTTACCATCAATTTCGTACAAACCTGTTTTAGATCCCGGGCCACCCGATGAAGCACATATGGTTGGACCATAATCATCTATCGAATAGACACGTTCACCTTGGCGACCACCTTTGCCAGTCTTCTTATTGATCAAAATATATTTCATACGACCCTTTGAAGGTTCGAGTATATATTTTTCTTCGTACCCAAAAAAATCTTTCACTGTGTGATCAATGATACTTGAGACGGGGGTAATAGGTTTATTCACCGGTCTAAATTTATATTTTGTATCCTTGTCACATATAATGTAGATGCGTTGTCTTGATTGTGGCGAGCCATAATGTTTAGAGTCCAATACTTTATAGTTGACATGGTATCCCCTCTTCTCGAGTTCGTGAATGATAATTTTGAAAGTTTCACCGTTGTGGATGGTGTGTAAATTTTTTACATTTTCTAAGATGAGTGTCTTTGGTTGTTTGATGTCAACAATTTCCATGATTCGATAAAACAAATTACCTTTGACTTTATCTTCGAACCCTTCTTTTTTACCTGCGATACTAAAAGGTTGACAAGGAAATCCCGCACAAAGAATGTCAAAGTCTGGCATGGCCTCGATGTCTAACGCATTAATGTCACCGTGTGGTGCAATTCCGTGATTCATTTCATAGATGTGACGAACCTTTTCGTCTATGTCACATGCAAAGACACACTCGTAGTCTTTGTCAAGTTTGCCAAATGCTGTGTGAAAAGCTCCGAGGCCGCAGAACAGATCTGCGTAACGCCTTTTCATTTGATTTTAATCGGGCATTATCTTTAAAGTCTATTAAAGTTACTTGGCGATGACAGAATAAGTATGAGTCTAAACTACTACAAATGTGAAACTGAAAAGGTTTGCAAGTCAAAAGGTTGGGATAAAGTAAATGTCGACACCGTGTGGCTTTTATTGACAGAAGAGTTTGGTGAACTCGCATCCGCCATTCGCCAATACAAGAAAAAATACAAAAAGACTAACCTGAAAAAGGAACGCGGGACTGATGTCATGATGGAAATGGGTGATGTATTTAGTTATTTATTTCAGCTGGCCCACATGTTGAATGTTGACCTAGATCAAATGTGGACAGAGCATAAACAGAAAGTCAAAACCAAGAAATATAATCTAGGGTAGTATTAAACATGAGTGTTTACATGCTCAATGATGCCGTGGCTATGGATCGCGTCAACCCGTATGTACTCGGTGATTTTTCTCTTCCAGGAACGGTCAGACGTAATGAACGTACGAAACCTAACTACAAGAAGATACAAGAACCTCTTGCCCAATTTGAAAAGGAAGAAGAAAGTCCGATTTGTTCACATGGTATTACTGCCGGCGACTTGACGATCGACTACTGCAAAAAGAAGGATTCGTTGTGTCCGATGTCTAGATCTTTTTATCCAGAAAGAAATATAGACACGGGATTTACACGACCTCGTAAAGAAAAGATTTTGGTTGAGAAGGTGCATCAAAATAAAAACGGGTTTACTGTTCTCGGTTTGTTACTCATAGTTCTAATTCTATTAATTTTAAGACGCTAAAGAAACGTTCGAGTCTTTTTTCATTCGTGCAACGCTCAACAATGTCCGGTAAGATATCTTGACAGAAGTCTCTGACGAATTGCTTCTGCCAAGAGCATCTCCGATTAATGAAAGGTGGTTCGAATGTTGGGTCAAGAATTTTGACCGTGTTCATGATTCGAATTTGAGTTTTGATATCCATGAACAAATCACATCTCACATTTTCAAGCATGACGAGAGCCATTTTTTGTCGAGTCTCGAGATTCTTTTCGATCATCGTGTCTATGAACTTTTCATAGCGAACAGCCTCCTTCTTAGAAATGATCTTTGTCCAATCTCCAATGGGTTTGGATCGGATGTAGTCGACAAATGTTTTATATCCTTCGTCTGGGACATATTTAGAGTACATAATTTCAATATAGGAAGTATCTTCTTCAACATCATGTACCATATGGGCGGATTTAAGAAGGGAGGTCATTGCTCTAAAATGCAATGTTTTCTTTAACCTAAGTTAGGTCATGTCATAGGTTTGGTAAAAGATGTATCACCGAGTCGCAAATAACACATTTTCGTATCTTTTAACCCTCGATGAATTTCGGAATACAATTTCCGAAGACATTCGTCCTTCTTGGGTAAAGATTACGACCATCACTATGATCTCTGGCTTTAGCGAAGAAGTAAAGATTGACATTGAAAAAATTCGTTCTTTATTTGACGAACGTGGTTCTTTCAAATTTAAGATAAAAGACTATGAGTCTGACAGATATTTTGAATGGAGACTCAAACCATCTACAACATTCTACAATCAAGTGACGTTGACTTACACAGATGAATACAGTACAAAGTCGATCAAAGTATTCCCGAATGGGAGCATTCAGGTTGCAGGATGTTCAGATCTTTTTGATTGCAAAAGAATCATTGGACAGCTCGCATATTTTTTCAAAAACATCATGGGTATTGAACATGAACTTCCACTTGAAAACTTTCGGATCGTCATGATCAATTCAAACTTTAGCTTGAATTACAATCTCAATCTTTTAAAAGTTGCTCAGCACTTTGAAAGTTGTCGAGACATTTTCGAAGTTTCTTTTGAACCCGATCGATACTCAGCAGTGAAAATAAAATTTAAACCAGCCGAGGACATGAAAAGAATTACGACAAGTATTTTTAGTACTGGTAAAGTTATCATCACTGGTGCAGAAACTTTGAAGGAAATTGCATTCGCCTACAACATTATCAATAACCACATGAATGAATGTCAGGGCGTCAGGGTGACACAGACTGTCACCAAAGATGACTTTGGAATTTTTATGGGATACAAATGTCATGAATTGGTTGACCATCTCAAACAGGCTGGCTTCTCATCATGGACCAGAACTATAACCAACAATAAAATTAATTTCTAATTTTATACTAAATGTCCCAAAGACTTGGTATGGCAGATGGCCGATGCTTCACGATTAACACATCGTCCCGACTTCTCAACAACTACATCATGACCTCGAATAGTGTTGACTACGTTGACAACTACAAGTACCGTCAACTTCTCCAAAGTAGTGGACCGTCTCTCATTGACAATGTCCAAAACAAGCAAGTGGTCGCGGAAGACGCCGCGTGCCAACGCTGTGACAAACCGCTTCTCAAGGTTGCGGATATCTTTTAAAAAAACTTTGAATGTGTAAACCAGGGAAATGTCTACATGTTCTATATGCCTAAATCAGGTTAGACCTACTAGGACTAATCCGCCCATAAGATGTGGACATATATTTCATTCAGACTGTCTAGAAAGTTGGAAAGAAAAAGGTAAGAATACATGTCCGATATGTAGAAAAGTTTTTGATGTATCAAAGTTTAGAGTGACACTCACAGTTGAAAATAATGATAATGAGACATCTAATATCATATCGATGGATGAAGACATGATATTCAATGTGATGGATATTTTCAACATAACTTTTGAAGTCGAAGACGTTTTAGATTTAGAGAGTCTTCTTACGGATGTTGGTTCGTCTCTTTCCGACTTGGATCCCCTTGTTCTTAACACAGAATGAACTACAATACGTGTTGTAATTTAATCCAGGATACTTCCTCGCAGCATTTCTAGGATCCTTAATAACATTACCTTTCGCATCAGTCAGAAGTGGTCCAGTGGCCCAACCTCGCTTGTGACTGAAGGCGTTTGCTCGAATTTTCATAATTTTTCCGACTTCAACCTTTGGTACTCGGGTGACGGGTATCTTGAAAAACTTTGCGATACTCGTACGAGTGTCACCTTTTTTTGGTCGGTATTCAACCAGGCCATGCTGTTTGTAGAAATGAAAATCACCTTGGTTTAGCAAAGATGGTTTCTTTTTGCCGGTGACAAACATCATGACCTTGTAGTAACCACGCTTACACTTTGTGTTCCCTTTGACGATGTAAACTTTTTTGGGATTATCAGATACGACACGCTTCGGAAGATTTTTGCAACTGGTGTATGAGTGATAGCCCCTGGACAGACCACTTCTATCACCCGGAACACTCTTTTGGTATCTGTACCTTTCGTAATCACCCATGGCGTAGGCGTAACAGTTGTTGTTACCTACACCAATAGATGTACCCCAGTACTTATGGGTAAAGGTTGGCTCTGAACCACTCAGAGGAGGTCGTCGGCTCATTTATATTATCTCAATATATTATAAATGATCCAAGAACTTATGGACCCCAACCGTGAAGACCGTGTGGCACTGGCTATTATCTACGCCATCGTGCTACTTGTCAGTACGTTTCTGCTTCGCTACCTTTGGAACGAATCGCTTGTCAAGCACATCACCGTCTTGAAGCCTGTCAAGTCTCTTCTTGATGCGTTCCTTCTTTCGGTCGCTTTGATGATTCTTAGAGGTTGTTAAACTTCCTTGAACCCAACATGCTCCTCGCCGTTAGGAGCGACAATAGTTGGGAAGGCTTCAACCTTTTTGCAGTCTTCTTTATCGCAGTCAACAAACTTGTGAGGCTTACCAGCCTTCTTCATGTGTTCGAGCTGCTTTCGAGTCCATCCACATCCCATGGACCCGAAAACAGTCCACAGTCCTTCTTCTTTGGTCTGGGTTTCAACACCCGTACGCATTAATATAACAAGATCAATGACGGCGAGAATGATGAACGGAAGCATTATAGTATAGTATTACATATTTTTTATCAATTTGCACATTTGATCTTTTGTAAGTTTTGAATCTAACTTGAACATCTTTACGAGATCATCCTTCTTATAGAGACGGCATTTCTTCTTTTTAATTTTGAGGTCGCCATTCTTGTTGATGAAAACTTTTTCTGTGGTACGAACTTGGTTCACGACAGACGGATCTCTTCCGCGAATCTGTGGTCTCTTTGGTGGAACCTTCTTTTTAGCAGCCTCCTTTTCGAGGACAGCCTTGGCGCGACGAATGGCGCTCGAGGTGCCAACCTTTTGTTGTGGTTTGGGTGTCATAACCTTCTTTTTGAGTACGATCTTTTTAAGAATGCTACCTCTCTTCTTTGATTGAAGGAATGGATGATTCAAAATTTGATCATAGGTTGGAAGATCATTATGTTTTAAACCAGGTCTCAGACGCCCAGATATAATATATGAATTGGTTAAACCAAGGTATTTTTCTGGAAGCAAGTCCCTTATAAATCCCCTAACTTTTGTAAATTTTGTGTAGCGACAAATGATGTTGAGAATGTACTGAACATCATACATGTAGTGTGATCCCACATAAATACCGTCATTTTTGTATTCTCCACTTGTGACATTTGGATTTCTAATACCTTCGATTGTTGAAAGACCAAAATCAATTATGATTGGTTTGTTACCTTCCAATACAAGAATGTTATTCCAATGAAGATCATGATGTCTAAACTTTGGGTACTTCTCATGGATTCTCTTCAAGTTCCTGATAAGTTGTGAAATTAAGGAGCGATAGGCTTCGGGTTTTTGTTCCTTTTTCATCCATTCCTGAAGACTTTGACCATTGATGTATTCAAAATAAAGCATGTCCCAACGATCACATGATTTAAAGTGGTACATACGAGGCACACCCATACCCTTCAATTTTTCCGCGATACGAAATTCCATTCGAGCAGTCTCTTCAGTCGTCTCTTTGATCGCAACTTGGGTTTTACATTCATCATCGATACATCCATAGAAAACTGTACCATGTACACCCTTCCCAATCGCCCGGAGTCTGGTAGTAGCCTTATTAATTATGAGTGGATTCGTTTGGACTTTTGTAAAAAATTCCTTTTCTGGGTAGCACGCTTTTCGTCCGCGTATCAACTTCTTAACTTCTTCGCCGACCGCGTTCTTCTGAGCGTTGGTCTTGGCATTGTTGGCAATGTGGACAAGGTCCGCAAGCTTCACCATACTTATTACAATCTAAGAAAAAGTTTCCCCGTGTAGTGCTGCCATCTCTTCCTCTACATCACTTTCATCGATGTAACCTTTGAGTAAGTCTAAAATTTCTAAGTTTTTCGTGGCCACAGCGCCAATCATAGTTGGGTGTGCGTAAAGACCAACCACTTCTTCATACTTGTCTTGTTTGAAAGCAGTTTTACACGTGTTCAAAAATACCTTGAACATCTCGGTAGCAACCACGTGATCGTGGTGTGACGCCATCCAATAGGTAATGTAATTTTCCCATACGATGCTAGAATCTTTTAAAGTGTCATTTACGTCTTGTACAATTTCATGTTCATTAGCTCGGAGAGCCACGAGGTCACCACGTTGAATAGCTTTGGAGATGTTCATTTTGTCTTGACATGGTGTACACGATGTGTTACTTAGGCGAAGTTTTCTACATACCATTTAGAAACTGAAGTTCCATCATTTAGATTGATCCTGTCATATAGTTCCTTTTCATCAACATGACACATGGCGTGCTCGAGTAAAAATAAATTTTGACTTTCGATGGAACCAACCATGAGAGATTTACCCGTGACCTTCATGATTTTATCCCATCGTTGTGAAGATTTTTCATCGCATATACGTTTGAAAATTTGAAACATTATGCGACCTATCACGTGATCTTTGTGGGCACCAATGTGGTAGATCAATTTTTCATCTCCTTGATTGACACGTTTCATAACTTCTTTTGAACGTGTACGAAGTCCTTCGTGGTCACCGCGTTCGATCAAAGCCTGAAGACTCACTTTTCTACGAAAGATCATCGACTCTTAACTATTCATGAGAAGTTTTGTACATCTTCTCATCAATACTGTAAATATTGAAATCTTTTTTGATTATTTATTCTTCGTCAATTTCAAAGTCGTCCGGTACTTCACCATTGTCTCCATCTTTCGGAAGATCAAGACCCTGGAAAGCAAACGACGGAAGCTTGGCAGATTGTTCCAACAAAACTTGTTGGAGACGGATGGTCACACCAAACTTGTTATCGATGAACCAGATCTGGTTGAGATCAATGATAGCGACAACCTTTTGACCCTTTTCAACGGAGTCCAACGGAACAAGTTCTCGTTGCATATTGTAGGACTCGGGCACAAAAGAACCGTCATTCTTCGTCAAGATCTTCAACTTCATCGTCGCCGGGTACTGATCCTTACCAGGACGGATGATCGGCTTGTACAAAGCTTCCTTGAGTACAGCCACATTGAAGGTCTTACCAAGCCACTCCTTGGAGTTCTTGGCAACCGTGTTGACGACGAGTTCATCAAGTTCCTTCATCTTTTCGCAAAACTCCATGGCTTCGGCATTGTCTTGGTCAAAGGAGAGGTCAAGAGAGTAAGACGTACGCCCAGTGGTTTCATCAGTGTAAGCACTGAGGCCATAGGGAGAACGCATGAACGGGAGTTGAATGAAAATCTTCTTGTTGTCACTACTGTTGAGATACACAGCCTTGCCTCCATTCTTGTTCTTGCGGAACTTAGAAAAGGAGACACCGGACGCGTTGAAGTCAGAGTACTTTTGGATGGCTAGCGACATTTTATATCTTTTCTACGGGTCATGACTTTAAGTAATTTTTTTCTCAAGGTACAATAAAAATGGGCTTGTTTAAAGACTGTGGTTGTGGATGCGATGGTAAAAAAGCACAGGAGAAGTTTCTCATCTCCTTGATGTCCGCGTTGATCTTCTTCGTGGTCGCTAACCCGGAGACGTTCATTCTGATGCGTCGTCTTTTGGGACAATGGGTTGCCGGACCGAACGGCTGCCCGAAGTTCGCTGGTTTGATTCTCCACACGATTGTTTTCATGTTGATCGTCTGGGGCATCATGCTTCTCAAGAAGGAGGCACCGGCTAAGAAGGTTGAAGAAGAGGAAAAGATTTCGGTTGTGTCAGTCCCGATGAAGGACGCACCGCTTCCGCTTCCGGATATGACCGAAGAACAGATTGAACTCGTTGACTCTGGTGTCGAATTGGAAGGTCTCGATGTCACGGGTTCTTTCGAACACCCGGCCGGGCTATAAATGTTGAGTCCGACGTCTGTTCAAAATTTATAATCAACTTTTCAAGTGCTTGTTGAATGTGTCGTTCTTCGATAGTGATACAAGGTTCCTTGATTAACCCATGTTTTGTCTCGATGATGAAGGGCCCCGGTTGTCCGATCACAGACTTCAAATGTTCAAACATGGTTTATTCAACATCCGCTTAAAAACTTTAATAGATATTATGATAGTTATGCCCGAACTATTTAAGCCTGAACCCGAGGCGGCCATTGGAAATCTGAGTATTCAAATGGCGACGCATTACATTTTTGCTAGAGAACCCGGGTTCCACCCAGATGTCTACAAGTATGGTCGTGACAAGTTTATCAAATGTAAGAACGTCACCGAAGAAGGTGAAGTAAATGGACAACATCGGATACATTCCATGCTTCATCTACAGATTCCTGACATAGGTGACACCATGCGTGATCTCATTCAACCGACTGACCTCTTGCAGTCTGAAATTGATAAAAATTTTGAAAAGGTCAAGGATTGTGTCGCCGGTTTTCACATTCGAAGAGGTACGAGATGTGATGATTCGGCTAAATATGGTTATTTACCATTCGCATCCCAAGAAGCAGTCGATGCAATGATCGATGAAGCAAATCGTCTCGACGCATCGGTACTCGTCATGAGTGATTCTATGTCGACAAAGGAATATTTCATGTCTAAAGTCCCAAAAGCCATCTCATTGGAACTTCCCATCGGCTTTACGGCGTGTGAACATTCTCAAAAAGTTGAAGTCGAGGATGAAGATCATCAACTAAAGATGAATAGTTTTGTCGAATGGTTCGTTTTGTCAAAGATGCCCAAAGTATACATGACCAATGGTGGCGTCTTTGGTGTCAACATGCCGGTCTACAATCAAGAAGGAATCACATCCACCTTTGGATACTCCGCGGCACTCTATGGCGGAAAGATACCTCATTATGTTTTCAATGACGGTTTTGTCATTTACCCCGATGGTAATTCTGAACCAAAGTATAGGTATTCGTGGTCGGATCCATTCACTACTTTCAAGTACATCACTATGAAACCTGATCGTGAAAATGTCGAATGTGCGAAAAAGTTTCTGCCCATGCACTCCGTTATATTGATGCGGTCTGAATGCACAGAAGACTATGAAGGTGTCGTGTACGCAGAAGATGGAAATTACAAAGCCGTCTACGTATTAAGATATGATACACCGGTTGAACCCGGCGACGAAGAAATGATTCGCCTTTGGAAACGTGGCGAAGGAGAATTAAGAGAAGGTGTCACTACACTTTGACAGTGCACGTCTTGTCCAACACTAAAATGTATGCAGCAACATATAACATCAACGCAATAAACACTGGTATATCATACTTCGGAAAGACAATCATCGCCACAAGTAACATGGCGATGATGAAAATGTAAAGGAATTGAAGATATTCCCCAATCGCCCTCGAATATCGACTCAAACTTGGAGATGCGGGATAAGATACAA
>Ga0181397_1000191_pt1 | contig 23378 bp, 51 predicted proteins | sample 20SPOviralmetaG_FD_130126 | JGI IMG/M metagenome (GOLD analysis project Ga0181397, IMG submission 130126) | Marine viral communities from the oligotrophic San Pedro Time Series (SPOT) site, San Pedro Channel, CA, USA - 20 SPOT_SRF_2011-02-23 | ecosystem: Environmental > Aquatic > Marine > Strait...
AAAAAGTAGTTGTTGCCATTTTATATTCCTCCTAGAATATGTAAATATAGTCACCTAGGGTGTGTCGACTATACGCGTCTATATTCACTAGTTATTGTTTATGTATAGTGATTAAAATATATATTATTTTTATGTAGAGTGCAAGAGATTGCGTGGTGAATGTACGTATATCAACGATGTAGCTTTTATATTAAGAAGCTACAGAAACTTGTGGCGCAACACCTTCTACAGTGTTTTGTTTGTGGGCAATTTCAGCTTCTTCTAGCTTGATCTTCGTAATGACTTCTCTAACTTTGTCATCAATTCTGACCATTTCAAGAGTGTATCTGTCATTATCCAGATGCTCTTGTTCCCACTTCAACTCCAAGGACCTTTTTGCTTTGTATAGGTCTTGTATCATTAATAACCTCCTCAAAAGTTATACGATTAAACTCAGAATAATTATTTCCGAGATCTTCCCATTTTATACTGTTTTCTCCTAGTTTGTCAAGTATTGCTAATTCGACGGATTCAGCATTATCTTCAGCTAATATTTCAAATTTAGCGTGATGTTGATAAGCCCAGATATTGATAAGAAGTTTTTTCATTTACACCTTTTTTAATTATAAAAGGGGCGATTTTATGATCGCCCCTTAATATTTATCGATTACGTTGCGTCTGATCCGAATATGCCTCTTGGATCTGAGAATCCAAATACATATCTTTCTCTCGCTTTGTATCTTACGTTTCCAGTATCAAAGTCACCTTCCATTGAAGTTTTGATAGGTGATCTGTTGAAATGCTTAAGACCGTTAGGTACATCCGTTTTGATAAAGAATTTCTTCGCTGCAGTTAAGTAGTGATTTACTACATATCCACCAGAAATCATTCCCATATTTCTGATTGCGTTGATATCATTATCAGCCGTACCTGTTCTACCAGCAGAATTCATAAGTCTGTCAGCAGTAAATTGAAGAGCTGAAGGAATTACTAATTTAACTCCTTGCGCCGCAATTTTTAGGCCTCTTTCATCAGTGAAAGCCGCGATGTCGATCAACGACTGCTCCAATGAAGTTTCATTAAGCTCAGCAGCTGTTGTTAACTCATTTGAAAATGAACCAGCTAATGTTGGGTGATCTGTAGCACAAAGTGCTTTAGTATCTCCTCCAGCAAAGTTGGCGTCAAATGCGTTATTTAATACCGCTGCGCCTTTGATATTCTTAGTAGACGCCATAGATCTTGCTAACGCTTTTGTATATCTAGACGCTAGTCTGTCATACAAGTTATCTTCGATAGCTTCTTCTGTTATAGCGAATGCTAATGCAATCGTTTCATTTGTGTAACGTGCTGTGAAAGTTTCTTGTGCATCGTCAAACTGAACGCCTTGGCCTTCAGGTTTAACTGCTGCATTAGCGAAACCAGCTAACATTACTTCCTCTTCGAAAGCTCTGTCTGATGATTCCGTGTCGAAAATTTCATTCCACTCGTTAGCATATTGTTTGTACTCAAGTCCAAATAGTGCATTTAGACCTGGCTCTAGTTCTTTAACTAGTTGTGCTCTTGATATTGCCATAGTTAATTGCTCCTATTATGAGTTAGATTTACAAGCCGATGGTGACATTTGAACTATTACGTTCGAATTAACCACTGAGTTGTCATTGTTTGCCGGATCGTTTGCTACTCTTACAATTCTAAACATAGCCGTTGTAGCTGTACCAGTATTTGTAAGTTTGACAGTTGATTGTCCGTACTCACTTGTACCAGTAGTCGCTCCATCTTGTGGATTGAATGTGTAAAGTAATTGTGCTTGAGTTACCGCTGCAGTACACTTCGCAGTGTATTCTTGCATAGGATTGTCATTCACAAAACCGATTCCGTCGTTACTTCCAGTATTATAGTCCTTAGCGAACGTAGTACTAGCTGCAACTGAGTTTGCGTATGTAGGTTTGCTAGTAGAGTTATCTATATAGAAAGCTCCATTGAACACGCCTAATAGTTTTTGAATGTTGGATGTACTTGTAGCCCAACCTGCGCCACCTGTAATGCCGTCATCCATAGTACCCGCCGCAGCGTCCTGTAGATAACCATCATCACCAGCTGTATGCTGTGGTGAAACCGGATTGTTCTTAAATATACCAACACCTAAACCAGATTTGATCTTGTATTCAGCTTGACCACCTGTAGCAGGAGTTGATCCTACTGTAGGGGCTTGTCTAAATCCAAAACCAGCTGTTTGATTTGCTGCCATAGTTTTATTTTCCTTGTTTATGTACTGACCCAAATAGGTCAATACGGATTAATGTTAATTTGTTGGACTTAGAAATTGCTAAATAACTATTTCTTTGTACCACCAAAAGTTACACGAGTTTGTCGTTCATTATTGAACGGCATACTAGGGTGCTGTTCCTTCATAAGATTGTTCTCTACTGCTTCTTCTTTGGCGTCGTTCTGTTTTTTATAGTACTCGTCAATTTGAAGCGCAATCTCTTCTGGTATCCTAGCCAGCAATAGGCCGCCCACTCCGATAACTCCAGCGTATTTACCTTCTGTCATCTCTGGATATTGAGTGTCTGGATATTCGTCAGCTCTCACTAACTCCCATCCTTCTCTCAAAGACGATGCTACGTTTTTAGCATCTGATGATCCAAGAATTTCGGATCGTATCCATTGATGTCTGAATCCAGTTGGCGCTGGTGGTGCATCAAGTGAGTTAGGTGGAGACCAAACTTTTTTTGTTTCAGCTTTCGCTCTTGTTTGGCTCGCACGTGAGGTTTTTATTTTATCATTTTCCATTTTATGCTCCTTCCGTGATGTTTAATTGTTTTGCATAATCTTCTAGCGGCACACCTAGTCTTTTAGCAATTGCTACCTGTGAAGGTGTGAGTTTGACAGTTTTCTTGCGTCCTGTTGAGGCTGAACGTTTAGCCGAGGCTACATTTTGAACTGGTTTAGTTCTTTCAGTAGAATTATCTTCTATCTTATCAAATTTATGGGGAAATTCAACTCTTATTCTTTTGTCAACTTCTTCATAATATTCTTCAGATTTAGGGTCATAACCTTCTGATTCTACAAGTCTTTTATGTATATCAAAAGCCGTATAAGTCATAGCTGAATCGTTACCAAACCAAGCATTTTTAGATGCCCAGTCTTCCGCTCTAGGATCAGTAACTACTGATTGAGTAGATCTTTGAGGATTTATCTTAACTTCTTTTTCTTGCACAGGTTTCTCTACTCTAGTTTTTAAAGTATTTAAACGTGCGGCATCCATAGTTAAAGTTGCAATTTGTTCTTGCGCTTTAACTTGACCTTCCACATCTTGAGCTTCAATAGAAGTTTTTAGTGCTTGTTTAGCTGCAACTAAATTACTTGATACTCTATTTTCAAATTCAGAAACATAGGATTTATCTAATTTAGATAATCTTCCTTCTACTTCATCTTTTTGTCTTTTAGTTGATTCAGCAAAAGCTATTGCTTCTTCTTTTTGTCTTTCAGCTTCTCTCATTTTACGAGTTAATTTAGCAATACGTCTTTGAACGCCATCACTATATTCTTTTAGCTCATCTTTATCTTCAGATTTTTTTTCAAGTTTAGCTTCTTTTTCAGAAGATTTATCTTCGTCTTGAGTAGGTTGTTCTACTTTTTCAACTTCGATTTTTTCTTCGATAGGTGCTTCAACTTTTTCTGGTTCACCTTTATCATCTAAATTAATTTCAGCACCGACTGTTTCGCCGACATCAATTAATTCTTCAGATGGTTTTTTGTTTTCGTTTTCTGTTGGCATAGTTCCTTCCTATGTTGTTAAATGTAATGAAGAACTGATTCAGGATCACCTATGGTCCCTAACACTTCATCATCGTTTAGTATTCGCACTTCTCCGCCTTCTATTGGTAATCTTGCGCCAGCATATCTAGCGAACATTACCCAATCTCCTACTTTGCACCAAGGCTCATTAAATTTATCTTTGTCCTTGTATGCAAGATCTCCCATTTTTAAAACATAACCACAAGTGGTTGCAATTCTAGCTTTATCTAATTGTTCTTGAGAGAATAAAATTCCGCCTTTAGTTTTTTCTTTTGGTGTAAAAGGTAAAACTAAAAGTCTATAGCCGACCGGGTTTGGTAATTGGTCTTCTACTTCTTTAATATTATTTTCGTCTAATCTTTTTGCGTGAGGTTCTTCTTTTTTCTCTTGCTCGTATTTTTCTTCAAGTGCCAATTTAATTTTTGGTACTTCCTTTTCCTTTGATGTCGATAACTGTTCCTTGCTCATCTTTTTGCTCCTTTGGTTTTAGCAGGTTAGAGATTTCCTGTAATACTATTTGATAGGCTTGTGCCTGTCCTAGTAAATACTTGTATTTTTCCATATTGTCAACCCCACCTGTAATCATTGCATCACCTATTTGTTGTAGGGTAACATTAATTCTTTTTTGTAGCTTGTGTATTATTACTAAATCATCCATCTTCTCTCCTTATAGTTTGAATTGTTGCAATACTTCTATTTTCTCTTCAGCAGTTGCAATTTTTTCTATTAGTTTATCTACTTCATCTATATGTTGTGGATGTTCTCCAATACCTACAGAATCTTCTAAATAAATTTTAAGTGTAGCATCAGCTTCTAAAATTTGTGCTTCATATCTAGCTTGTAACGCATCTAATATTGCTGTTCTCATTTTTTCTTCCTTCTTTTGTTTAAAAGTTTAACTCGTGATTTCCAACACCATTCAGTCATTTTAATAACATAACCTTCAACAAAGGCAATAGCGTTGTCTAACTTTCCAAAAAAAGAATATAAAAATTTATCTAGCATTTCCATCTTCTTCGTGCCTGACGGATACGAGAATTTGGATCATTTTTAGTTTTTGCAGATGAGCGTTTTAATTGTCCTGCACTTCTAGCACAGTACGACTTACGTCGATTTGCAGCTTTTGATCCAGGTTTTACTTTTCCTGTCACGGCTGTTTTTAGTTTACTTCCAGGGTTTGCGGCTCTGTAAGCTCTTACACCTTTTGCTGTCATTCCAGCTCCAGATTTTGTCGGTCTATAATTAGCGCTTTTACCTTTTGTAGTTCTTCTTATAGCCATTATAACATACCTTTATAATATTTTTTTAAACTAGGGTTTCCTACTTTCACACCACCTAAACTACCAGATATATAACTTCCTTTATAATCTCTCTGTGCTTGTTTGATCATAGAGTTACCTACTGACCCACCTTTAGCTTTTTTATCTCTTTTTGTAAATGTTGAAACGTTGGTTGGTTTACCGCCAGGATTACCGGCTGCTCTTTTTCTGCTGACAGCACTCACCTTTTGCGAGCTTGTCATCCGTGTGGCTTTTGCAAGTGGGACACACTTTGGATATTTTCTTTTTGAAGAACTTGCAGATTTTCTTCCACAAGGTTGATATTTTCCATTCTTCTTTGGTGCTCCAATATCTACCCATTTTTCATTTACCCATTTCTTTAGATCGCCCATTAGACTTCTATCATTGTAGTCATATCTTCTACAACGATACCACCTTCGCGCATTTTTTTTCTTTTACCTATTTTACCTTTACAAACTTTAGAGGCATACATATTTGCATATGCCGAAGGATATACCTTAAACTTTCTTTTTGCTGCTGCTTTTCCTTTTGGACAAAGTTTAGCCATTATTTTTTCTTTTTGTTTTTAATTTTTTTTAAAAATTCTTTTTTCTTACTTAAACCTAAAGTAGGTTTTATGCTTTTAATAGGTTTAGTTTGTCTTCTCATAACTATTTTATTTCACAACCTCTGCCACGTTTAGCTAGTCCACCACTTTTCATTCTAGCTCTACCACCATTTTTCATAAAGCCCATTTTGTTTCTGACTTTACGAGGTAATTTAGCTAAACCTTTTTTACCAGCTGGTACAGGTTTTAATGAACCACCATCTTTAAGTTCTCTTACAACTCTTTTCTTTTCAGCTTTAAGATTTTTTTTACCTTTTTTAGTGTAGCCTTTTTCGGCATCAACTCTACCTAGTTCTTCGAGTTCGTTCATTCTTTTTGAATTCATTATTTGCTCGCTCCTCTAGATTCATCTCTTCTAGATTTATAACTTTGTGATTTTGTAGATTCCTTGCCTCTTCTTGCTCCTAAAGATTCGTCAAGTCTAGCATTAGCTCCTTGTTTCTTTGTAGCTGATTTCGCATATGGAAATCTTACATTTGATCTTACTCCGTTTTGTCTCATTTTTTTCCTCCGTTTCTAAAAATTTGTGTTCCTTTTATACCATAGATACTTGCAACAACCAAGATCCATAAATTTGTAAACCAACTTGGTAGTGCTGCAAAGTGTTCAAAGAAAATATTTACTTTGTCCATCGCACTCGGATCGTCCGATACCACTGCCCAGGCCAAAATCGCGATTGGCGCCGAGAGGATTATGAGAACCGCCTCGTCCTTCCAGTCAGATTGCCTAGCCTCAAGTAATTTACCTTGGTAAGCTTCCTTACCTTCAGCCATACGAGATGCGTGCATAAGTTGTGCATCTGACATAGCTATCTTCGTCTTCTGTTTGTTAGCGTAAATTTTACTACCCGCAGAAACGGCTAATTTAATTGCCGATAACCACATTTAGTACCACTTAGCTTTAACAGGTTTTTTATCAGCTCTCATTCTTTTAGTTCCTCTAACATCTACTGTTTGAGTTTCTAAAGGATCTGTTGCTTCGATAGTTTTACCGCCTGTTTGGTAACCATCTGCACCAACGCCAAGTTCTTTTTCAATCTTAACGTCTTTGTTCATAAAAGTCTGACCTCTTTGCCAATCTTTGCTCATAATGTTTCTCCTTGATTATATTATAGTTAATTTTTCTTGAAATTTCTACCAAAATCGTGAATTTTACTAGCATTGGACATCTCTTGTCGTCTAATACTGTTTTGATTTGATAGAATTGTTTTAGTTAGCGAAGTTTCAGAGCGTAATTCTGCTAAATCTTCGTTTTGCTCTAGTTTATCTTCAGTGTTTTGTTGGTTCATCATAGCTTTCATAGTATCTAAGCTAATTCTACCTTCATCAAACGCAGCTCTAGCTTGATTTTGTCTTGCTTTAAGATCTAGTTCTCTAGTTTTTAGTTTAATTAGAGGATCTCCACCAAATTCACTGATAACTTTTTGTTCTTCATCCATATAATCTTTAGTTAGCTCTGCAATCAACACAGCTTTTCTAGCATTCATATTTTGTGTCAATTGATTTGCTTGTTGAACAAGCTGTTGATTATTAGGATTTTGTTGTAACTGCATTTGCATTTGTCTTGCTTGAATTAATTCCTCTTTAAACTCTAATTGAATTTGTTCTTGAGACATTAAACTAATTCTTTCTAAAATATTTTTTTGTAATGCACCCATAACCATAGGATTGTTTTGTACAGTGTTAGATTTCATAAAGTTTAAATGTGAATCAATATGTGCTTTGTGATCTTGTCCTTGAAAGGCTTGAAAAGGTTTACCTGCCAACGCTGCAATTTCTTCCATACTTGGATCAATTGGAGTAGGTTGTGCCGGCGGAGGTAAAATTGATGCAATATTTTTTACTCCTAAAGCTTCATACATAGACCTATACGCTTGGTATAGGTTATGTAGTTGAGGATTCGATTGCGCTAATTGAAGTTGTGATTGCGCCATCGAAATTCTTTGAGTTTGTGAAAATATATTTGGATCTGCAACCGGTAGAATATCTATTCTATCATCAAAGTCTGAGACCTTAACATTTCTAGCAGCACCGGGTACATCGTAAGGATATACGGGTGGTAGATATGTTTTAAATACATTCGCTAATAATTTAAATTCTTGTTTTAGTCCAACGTATAATCTTTTGTGTATGGCTGACATTACACGTGAACCACGCTCCAATAATGCTACTGTCGTACCGACGGCGGCTTGTTGGTTCATATCACCCACTTGCATATCTGCGATGGCCGCGAAACGTTGACCAGCTGATACTACAATACCCATTAATTGTAATAATGTTTGATCGGGACCTTTGAAAGGTAAAGTCATAAACTGATCTTTAATGTTTCCACCAGGTGCATCTACATCTCTAAACTCACCGGGTTGTAAGGGTTGTGCATCATCTCTAATTCTAATACCACGAGATTTAAATCCAGCGGGTAAATTAGCTAAAGTTCCAGCATCAAGTAATTGTCTTAACGCAGCTGTAGCTGTTCTTGTTAAACCACCAATCATATGAATTAAACCAAAGCCATAAAAACCAGTACCTGGTAAAAATTTAAACTGAACAAAGTAATTAATTTTTTTCATCATTGTATCACCTTGATTGTAGTTTCTTCTAATTGATAAAACAGTTTGATTGGATTCAGCTATTGTTATAACGTAAGGAAGTTTAATACCTGTTTCTTCTCCATCTTCACCTATATCTTCATAGCCTTCTAAATCTAAATTTGTATGAATTTCTAATAAAGTGTATTGATCTTCTTGACCATCTTTTTGAATTCCTTCAAGTTCTAATTTTTTATCTTGTAATTCGTTTTGAGTTACAGGGGGCGAACCTAAATCTACATCTCTGTAAAATCCTGCAACTTGTTGTTTTCTTAATTCATTCTCTGAAATTTTAATAACGTGTACAACCGCTTCTGCGTCATCTAAAGAGTTAGCTGAATAAGGTACAATTAAATCATCTGCCGGTACAAATTTAGAAACGGCTCTACCTAAAAGGTCGTCATAATAAACTTTCTTAAAGGTAGAACCGGACAGGGGTAGATAGAAAAGCATTTGGTCAAACTCTGGTTCATATTCTTTCATCTGATCCATAATTTGATAATTCATAAAATCTCTTACACGGTGTGCTTGATCTTGTTTCTCTGGAGATGTAGCTCCTAAAATTTGCGTTCTTACCGGACCGTCGGCTGGTAATAATTCTTTGTAAGCTTGCGCTTGAAATTGTGTAACTGCTTCTGCAAGAACTGGATGATTGACACCACTAGCTCCTCTGAAAGGTTCTGTTCTTCTCTCATATTTAAATCCTAATAGTTCTAAACCTTCTCTATAAGATTGTTCCCAATCTCCTCTAGATTCTTTGTACTCTGTGTATTGATCAAATAATTTATTTCCTAATGGAGATAAAACTCCATCGTCTAATGATTCAGCTAAGTTAGCAAAATGATCTTGAGCCATTGATGGGTCAAGTGCATTTGGATCAAAAGATACTTCAGCACCACCTTCGTCATCCATTGTTACTTCTACGTCTTCTGATTTTTGAACAATGTCTTCGTTAGGTGTTTCTACTTCAGTTACTTCTGTTTCTTTGAATTCTTCGTCGCTTACAGATTGATTCGGTAAAGCGTCATCTATTTCTGCCATATTTATCCTTTTAGTTTAAACATTGTTGCAAGTCCACCTTTTTTAAATTCTACTCTACCACCATCTTTGTATCCAATAATACCACCATCTTTTTCTCCACTACCGTAATCTTGTGTACTAGCTCCAGCATAACTTCCATCAGCTCCTTCATATGAAGCCTGAGTTGCTGCATCAGCTCCACCTTGGCCGTAGTCTCTACCTTGAGAAGCATATTGTTGTCTAATAGCTTCAATTTTTGCTGCATCACTTTTTGCTTTTGCTGCAGCTTCACTAGCTATTTTGTCTTCATAAGCTTTTTTCTCTGCTATAGCTCTATCAAGTTTTGCTTGTTGAAATTTTGAACGAGTTGCATAACCCATCATTTTTTCTATGTATTTATCTAATTGTAATCCATAATCATTTGTTCCAAAACCTGATACAACATTTTGACCAGACAATACTGAACCCGGTCCATACTTTGCTAAACCAGAATTAGGATCGTTTCCAATCATCATTTGACCATCTGTAAATTTTAAATTATCAGACGTTCCGGTAATTCTTGTTCCTGTTTGTCCTCCTAAAAAATCCATTTGTGGTTGAAGGTCAGGATTATAATTCATAGCATTAGGGTTTAATGGATTTCTTTTATTAGCTAAAGCCATCATTGGAGTAATTGCGAAGTCTTTAAATCTATTAAATTGATTTCCCACTGATGCAATTCCATCTTGAACAAAATTTTTAGCATTAACTAAAGGATTAAATACTGCAGGGTTATTTTCTCTTAACATAAAATCTACCGGAGCATCTTTAAAATTAATTGCTCTTGTATCCATACCAGGAACACCATCTGTTTTCATAGGAACATTTTGTGATCTAACATTATAAGGGGTAAGAGTTGTTAAACCTCCTCCACCTCCTCCACCTTGTTGATATTGATTTATATTTTGATTTATAATATTCGGAGTTGTGGGTGTAGATGTAGTCGGAGTTGATGTTGTAGTAGATGTTGTTGCAGACGAAGGTGTAGAACCTTGATAACCAAACAATGATAAATAATCATTCATATTTGGAAATTGATTTTGTAATACTGAACTGCCTTTATAGGTATTAATATAATTTGAAAAATCTTGTGCCATTAATAATACGTTCTCTCTGTTTTCGGTAATGCATTTTCTTTTTCATCTTCAGGGTGTCCAATAAAACCTCCCTGTCTAAAGCGCATTATCGCTTGTGTTGTACTGTCCACCAAATCATCGTGATCTCCATAAGGAAATGATGCACACTCTTCAATCACCTCTTCGGCAAACTTGTCTTCAGTTGCCCAAATAATTCCACTTTCAAATAATGGAGCAACCGCATTAACTCTAGCGTGTTTATCACTACCTTTGCTAGGAGTATAGTTTATAACAGGTATCCCCATCTTTCGCAACTCATAAGTTAAAGGCATTCCAGAAGCTTTAGCCTCCACGATCACCGTTTCAGGGTTCCAATAGCGATATTGTTCCATAGCAACTTTCTTAAGTTCAGGAAATTCTAAACGTTCTTTGACTGCATCTAGAAGTATTAAGTTAGGTGGTGAATCTTGATCAGGATAAAATACACCCCACGTTGTAATTGCACTATAGTCGGCTGTCTCCTTTTTTAAAAATGCTGTGTCATAACTTTGAATGATATGTTGTAGAGGTGGAATATATCCTTTGTCCCACACGTTCCACCATTCTCGTTTAATTAATGATCCTTCTTCAGCCGTTGGGTTCTGCATCCACTGTGCATTCCATTTACCAACAGACAGAGAGGCTTTCACCGATTCGAGTTCCTCTAACTTCCAATATTCTGGCCATACCGGTTTCTCACTTGGTAAGATTGCTGGAAACTCAATCACTTCCCATTGATCTGATTTTAATTCTTTTTGAGACTTAAGTAACATACCGGTCAAGTCTTTCATATTCCATCTCGTCATAACCACAACAATTGCTCCACCGGGTTGAAGTCTTTGTCTTGGACCTGATGTATACCATTCATACGCACGCTCTAGTGCAGTTACGTTCAACGCATCTTGCTCCGAGTGTGGGTCATCGATGATAAGTAAGTCCGCTCCACGACCCGTTATGGCAGATCCAACACCAGCTGCGTAGTATTCACCGCCTTGTTCTGTTTCCCATTTACCCGCGGCTTGCGAATCTTCTCTTAGTCTTGTTTTGAAAACGGATTGATACTCTGCGCTATCAATTAAGTTTTTAGCTTTACGTCCAAAGCGGATCGCGAGTTCTGTAGTGTGGGTCGTTTGAATAATCTTTAGATCAGGTTTACGTCCTACCATCCAAGAGGGTAAGAGGTAAGACGCAAACTCAGATTTAGTATGCCTAGGGGGCATATTAATAATAAGTCTTTTAATTTTTTTATTTGCGATGTCATTAAATTTTTGTGAAATTTTTTTGTGATGCTTACCTTCTATAAACTCTGGCCAAACGTGTTTGACAAAACTTAGAAAGTCTTTTTGAACTGAGTTCTGTTTTTTCTTCTCATCAAATTTAATGGCGTATTTTAAGAATTCTTTCTTAGCGTCAGGGGGAAGTTTGTTTATTAGTTCTTCATTCATTTTCGTTTACCTTCACGGCATTTGCCGTCGTGCACATACAATAAGTTGATTATAGATTTAAACTTTTTATTTCGCAACCCTCTAGAAATAGTGTTTCCTTTTTTATTTCCACTTAATCTGAAGTTTTCTGTCTTTACTTCCCAACATTGTACCTCACCGGTATCAGGATTAAAGGTTATTAGATCCACGGTACCATTGGTTTGACAAGAATCAAAAACATCTAGACCTTTAGCCATTAAGTAACAAACGGCAATCTTCTCGTTGTAGCACCCTTTTCTGTTCTTCTTCATAACCCCTTTTGAAAAAAAATTTTATAAAATTTTTTACAACTTGTAATATATATGAAAATGAAAATACCCCATATCTTTATCTAAATCAAACTATATATACTAATATATACTACATCCTTTTTGTTTTAGATTGTTTAAATTAATATTCTTATTTCTTTATTCTAATTGCTTTGGTACCTCTATTGGATAATAAGGGACTACGTACTCTGAATATATAATGAATAGCAGTGAGCCTATAGGCTCACTCTAAAGTGAAAAAAATTGCCACAACCCACACGTGTATGTGGGTCGTGGATCGTTTTTAGTTTGTGATTGTTTCGATTTGTATTTCTTTATTTTTTAACGTGGCTTTTTTAATCAACTTATCATCTAAATAAAAATGATAAGTTCTCGTTCCGTCATCGTGCTTTTTGTGGGTCACTCTTGTTTTAACAAAACTGTGCGAATTTTTTGCACTCGTTCCGATTAAGATTTCATTGTGTCCATCTTCCTTTATTCCATAACATTTAGATCCTTTATAAATACAAGCTTGGATTTTATTCCATATCGGATAAGATTTAGCCATTATTTGCCCCCCTTATTATTTCTTAATACATTTAATGGATCATATTTTAAAATGGCATTTAAATCTTTTTTTGAAAAATGCCAAAGTATTTTTCGGATCATTAGTTTTATTTTTTTCATTTTTATTCTCACTTTCTATTTATTTATTATCTACAATTATAGTTTCAAATCTAAAATTTTGCAATCGCCAATAGTCTTTGATTTCCTTCCTTGCTCGGTCGTTAATCAGATCCATTTTACAAAATTCTAAACTTTCCTTCTCCGAATGACCTTGAGAGGTCATTCGGATTATATTAGCGCCGTCAATGGCACAAGTTTTATAAATGGTTTTAAACATTTTTTTTATCTCCATCATTAAATGGAATGTAACTGCCATCTAAACTGACTGCATATTTTTGATTATTTTTATTCAACCACTTACAAAGTTTAAACCCTAGTTTGTAAATATCTCTTGCATATTTGCAAGGGTGGTTTTCTAACATAATCGGCGCTAGTTCCTTCATTGGCAATAATTTGCCATTCTTATCGGCGTTAGTATTCCAATTGTTATCCATTAAGGAAATACTAAAGCTTTCATATATTGGTTGCTCTTTTTTCATTTTTTTCTCCATTTGTTTTTTTTGTTTGTAATTCAAAACGAATCACTTATAAGAATATATGGGAAGGATTTTAAAAAATCAAATGAATAAAAGCTTTTATAGTTGGATCGAGCTGCGCCGAGCTGCCGTTGAGCTGCGCCGAGAAAAAAAATCCACCAGGTTCTATAAATACACAAACCACGATCCCCAGAAAAAATTTGATTGTGCAGCTCAAACGATTTTTTTTATTTTTTTTATGAATAAGGAACAAGCGAGAATACAAGCGAATAACTCACAAGCGATCGACAAGCGAGGATCGTTAATTAATTTTTTTTATAATTAACCAACAAGCGATTGACCTCGTTCCAATCATCTTGAACCAAGCAAGGCGTTTCACGATGATCTTCTAAAAGTCCGTAAATACTTTTACTCCCATAAAGTTTTATGGAGCGAGGAACGGCAGTGCCGAGCAAGATGAAATTACGTTTAGGTCGTAGTAAATGGAATAGTTTTTGATGTGGTGAGAAGATAACTTTCTTCTGTTTTTCGTTCTTGATTAATTTTAACTCAACCATAAAAAAACCACAGTGATCGTGGTATCCAAGACAATCACACACTCCAAAACTTGACCAACTTTCCAATCTTGTCCACCTAATTTGAGGGGTATTTTTCTTTAAAAGTTTCCAAAGGTCACTCTCTTTTTTCATAGTACAAACTCTTATTTTAAAAGAGTAAAAATTGCAAGATAAGAGGGGTTGTGAATGGGGGAAAACCCTCTCAAAAGTTAATTTGAGAGGGAAAGGGAGTTCTATTTAATTTCTTGTTCTTCTGATTTCTGCATCATTAATCGTTGCATTTCTGCAAGTTCTCCAAAAGTAGTCTCTAGTGATATGTCAAAATCTTCACCAAATACCTTTTTGAAAGATTGTTTAAAGTGTTCTTCAGTATTAAAGTTTTTTATCTTCATTTTCTTTCTCCTTTATTTCTTTGTTTAATATTTCCATTTTTTTAACCATTTCAATTTGAAAATCTAAATAAACACCTTTTGTTATTAAGAGTTCCATCATTGATTTTTCTCTTTTTTCCATTTTTACCTCCTTTCTACCATTGTATTTTTTTCTCCATCTTCTTCTATCTCTTCTACAATCTCTCCTACAATTTCGGTTTTATTCATTTTGGAGTAGTCTTTGATGTATGAACAAGCAACCTCATTTGTACTTTCAGTTTTTATATCTATTTTGGATTGATCGAGATATTTTTTATGTGCATCGTCTTTGTCTTTAGCAATAACTTGATGCTTAATAACATAAACTCTCTCCTCTTCTATCTCATAGATTTTTTTACCTATATCTTTATCAGACACAAGTAAATCGTCAGTGGGTTTAAACTCTTCCATTATTCAACCTCATTTCTAAAAGTAGGTATGATAGGCAAATCAACTAAATTTGTTCCAATCGCACCACTTTCATTTCCCTCGTCATCACTACGAGGAGTTAAAATAGTTCCATCGTCTAAATAGATTTCACAAGGTTGTTGATCCCAACCATAAATCTCTTCAGTTTTATTTGCACTCAACCATTTTACTTTTACTATTTTTCTTCCTACTAAATGCTTACTTACTAACTTTTCCCATTTACTATCTTCCATTAGTTGGTTCCTCCATACATTGCATTGTTTAGTTCTTCGATTAATTGTCTAACTTTATAGAATTTATTAGATAAATAATTAGGGTGGTTTCTATCCATAATTTTATGATCTATATAAACTGAAAAAGTTTCAGAGTGTTTCAAAGGTATAGAGTAGGCATTGCCGTGAATTTTACGAGAACCACGACCTAACACTCTAACTTTATATCTTTCTTTATTTACAAACTTTCTAATAGATTTAATAAATTTTAAACCCTCTTCATTGTTTGGCACTTTAGAAAAATAGTGAACACATACCTCGCCCATACTATTTTTTCTTGCTCTATTCTCCTTACACCATTGAGCAAGTCTCTTATCAAAGTTTTTTGTTTGACTAATTGTTTTCATTTTTATTCTCCTTTTTTATTTTTCTTTCTATAAACAAGATATACAATACTCATCATTTTGTCTAGATATCTCGTCTGATTTCATTATCTCTTTACAAGATTTACAAAACCCTTTTGGCGTAGGCGTAAGCTTTTTTATTATTGACGTTAAAGTTCTAACTAAATCTTCAGAAGAATTTTCTTTATCTTCAATAGCTAAATCTAAATCATCACTTAACCAATCTAACAAAAAAGATTGTTCTTTTTTAGTTAGTTTCATCGTCTCCTTTCTCAGATAGATAATGAGTATAAGTCATCATCATTCCAATTTTTTTTCCGTCTTCAAATATTTGCTCAAACATACTGTGAAGACCATTTTTCTTCATAGACCTTTCTTGATCTATCCAACACGTCCAAGTCTCATCAACATATGCATTTATTCTATCTTTTATTTCTTTTAGTTGCATATAGTTTTTAGGATTATTTTTTTTGAAGTTTTCCCACTCTTCTTTTCTCCAACCTTGTGGTGTCATTATACTTTCTCCTTTAATGTTTCTCTCTCTGATATATCCCAAAGATAAACCTTGCTCTCTAAGTTTTTATCTTCTTTCTTATCCCTTAAAATAAAATTACATTTACAATTAGGGTTTTCCTTTTTGTATTTTTTATAATTTTGATAAGGTTTTCTTAACTTATCTTTAACAAATCGATTGAATATATATTTATCAATCTCAATGCTAAATTCGTATTGTTTCAATTTATTCATTTTATTCTCCTTTTTATTTATTTTTATATACCTATTGTAATTTAAAAACAAGGGATTATATGGGAATAAACAAGAAAGGAAAATATGACAAAAATCAATAAAAAATCGTGGAGAAATAGAATAAAAATAAAACACAACTCCTAGTAGAATTTTTATAAAATAAAAATATTATAACTCACAAGCGAACAGGCGATTACAGGCGATTATTGACTTGTACGGAAAGTTACACTATAAAACAACCTATGGGAGTACCAAAACAATTAACTGAAAGACAGATGAAGTTTTCAGAACTTTTAGTCTACAATGAAGGTAGAAAAAGTCCAGCTGAGTGTGCGCTGGAAGCAGGCTACAAATCAAGACCAAGACAAGCTGCGAGTGAGCTGCGAAATCCCAGAATATCTCCATTGGTAGTAAAATATATTGGTGAGTTGAGAGCAGAGGTGCAAGAAAAATATGGAATTAGTTTTGAAAAACATTTAGGTGAGTTAGCTAAACTACGAGATGATTCAGCTAAAAAAGGTGCGTGGTCTGCTGCGATTAATGCTGAAGTAGCTAGAGGAAAAGCAGGTGGATTATATGTAGATCAAAAACTTGTGATGACCGGCAATCTAGATAAGATGAGTGAAGAAGAGCTGCAAGCGAAAATGAAACAGATCCTGGACGATCACAAAAATTTAATTAATATTACCCCAGAACAAGAATCAATAGAATTAAAAGAAGAAAAAGTCCTTGAAAAGAATTCAAGTAGTAATTAATCCATTTAACTGAAAATTTAGGTAGGTTTATTATTTTTTTTATTAGTTCCATTATTTACTCCTTGTGAGTTTGGTCCCTTCCTTGGTGGAAGTTGATCCCATTTTACATTAGGCATATTCTTTGTCAATGTAGGATTAAAAATTCTGTTGTATTCTTTTTTATAAGTTTCAGTAGGTATTCTAGATCTACCGTCGTAGCTAAATTTTTTAGTTTTCATTTATTTTCTCCATCTTGAGTATACAACCTTTTGGGAATACATTTCTATCAGAAAATAACTCATCTCCTAGTTCGTAGGAAGCAAAGGTCCTAATAGTTTTTTTATCTTTAGAAAACAAATAAGCTTGAGTAACCATAATACTTGCATCAAACTTATTAAACTCCTCTGCCGTAGCGTGAGCCGAATCACCCGTGATATCAACCCAGACTATTTTGTAGAAGAAATACTTCTTATTTTTAATAACAACGTGTCTATATTTAGATTTTTTAGGAGTTCTTGGCATAGGATCTTATACTATAAGAGAAATTTTTAGGCAATTTTGTTTTAACAAAAACCAAAAAATGCCTATCGCGCCGAGTACATAAGCAAAAAGTTTAATGAAATCAATGCTTATTTAACCTTGCCATAGCAAAAACATCAAAAAGCTAGTAATACCAACAAACTTGCCACCATAAAATCTGCCTTGGCAAGACCTATGGCAGACTATTATCTGCTAATACCAACACTTCTAATCGATTTTTAGCCTCCTTGCCACCTTGCCACCCTAAAAAAATTTTTTATTTTTTAAAAACAAATTACCCTAGAATTTCTCTTACACCGTGGCAGACTAGATTAGAATCGTTCTAATCTTTGATACGTCTAGTTCCGTGTGATATTATTTTATGAACACCAGCTCCTTGCAGCTCTATTTGAGCATAAGGTCTCCAAGCTTTAGTAATCAAATTCAACTCTAGTATAAGTGTTGACCACTGTTTTGGTGTTATGTTTTTACTTTGTATAGTTATCTTCTTCATAATTTTTGGTGGTCTTCACTCTCGCTACTAACCACCCCTTCCGCGGGAAGTTCTTAACTCTTCTTAAAGGTACGAGACCTATATAAATGCTCGTTGTCGGCCTTTAGAACCACTCTCTGCGTGTCTACTCCTATCAATACACACTCTTGTACCTCTATTCTTCTAATGTCTTCTAAATAGCCATCTTTAGTTTCCATTAATATTTCGCAATCTGATAAGGCATTGCCTTTACTTTTACTTGTAAAATTATGTAATATTTGTTGTAAATCTCTTACTCTCATTTGTTTAACCTATCCTCCTTAAATTTTGGATACATTTCTCTATGTCTCCGTGCCACATTTCTGACAAGTTCGTGCCACTTTTCCTTCCACATCTCTTTCATCTCTTTGTTGCCACATTTGTGATAAACATTTGCTATTTTATCAAGTCTTTTTATTTCTTGTTTTATAGTACTCATCGACCCTCCTTAAAAATTTATGTTGATATTGTTGAAATTTTGTCCCTTCTACGACAAATTCTTGGTAGTAGTTGTCTTTACTACACATCATTACTACACCTTTAGTAATATTGGTTTTATATATAAAATTGTGCGCCATCGCATAAGCCCCTAGCTGCAGATAGTAATCCCCGATCCACTCCTCTCGCTTCGGTTTATTGGTTTGTTTAAAATCAACTATCGCATCGCTGCCCTTGTGTACCGCTACGAGATCCGTTGCTCCTGCATAAAGCCCTGGATAATACAAAGTACATTCAGTTCCATAATATTCACTTAAATTACAAAGCCCTTGTTCAATAACTCTGATGGCCATATTGTGGGCTTGTTTACCAACATTAGTGAGATCTAAATAACCTTCTTCTAAAATATATTTTTCCAAGATCTTGTGCATCGCCGTTCCACGGTTCGCACTCTCCGAAGTAATTTTAGCTGCCACATCTTCACCCACCCTTGCTCGCCAAGCTGCGAGACCATCTTGTTTTTCTCGTGGTTCAGTTGCCTTTAAGATCGTGGTAACACTTGGTAATTTTTCTTTATCATTAATATTATAATGACGTTGACCCTCTATAGTCTCTCTAATGGTCTTGGGATAAATATAACTATTATTTTTTTTCATTAATGTTTCAACCCAAACCTTCCATTTTTTAAATCTTCAATAAGATCATCTAAAGCGTGCCATATAATAATACCATCTTCAATAGTATGTTCCTCTCCTTTTAAAGATCTTTTAATTTGATTATCAAATTTACGATTCCCGGTTCTCAAATAATCCCAATCTCTATGTCCATATTTTTCAATACAATACTCATCTATCACATCTTTTAAAGATTTCATTTTTTATTTCCTTTTATTATTTTTTTCAAAATCGTAGAGGTAGGATCTAACAAATCATTAGGATCAAAACTTTTACTACAACCTACTAATAATACTAATATAATTAAATACTTCAAACTTTTCTCCTTTTTCCAAATAGTGTTCTCCAAAACCAGCTTCGGCATATTGATATTGCCGTAAAGATGACTGCGATATGAAAACTCTCAAGAACGGTTGGGTACATATCAAAGAACGGAAATATAAATAACTGTATCATTGTCGATAGAATTAATCCACTACCGACATCGATACACGTTTCAAATAAATTTCTCATATCCAATCAATCGTAGGTTTGCCGTTGTAATTAACATCATAAATAAACCAACCAAAAGCCATTAGTCCAGCAGCTTTTGTTTTTGTAGATTCTTTCTTAAAAGGCACTCTTCTACTAAAAATTAAAATTTTTTGTAATTTGTTTTGATTAAATATTAATTCTCTTCTTTTTATTCCTTCTAAATAAGATAATTTATTTAACATACAAACCTTATTTTTTGCTAAAGATAACGCTTTAATTGTAAACTCAGTAGATAAATTAAATGGGGGATTTGTAATTATATTGTCTATATCCATTATAGAATAGTCTTGAGTTAAAAAATTTATGTTAGATTTACCATAACCTCTATCTATCAAATCAGAGCTGTAAACATTGTAACCATTTTTAATCATCACTTTAGACATTGCACCATTACCACAAGCACACTCATAAATATTACCTTCAAATTTTTGTCTGTCCATAAGAGCTTGTGTTGCACTTGGGGGTGTAGGATAAAAATCATCTTTTTCTCTATCCCCTTTTGCATTGTGTCCTACATAAGCTAACGCACTACTTGTTTTCATTATTGTTTCCTTTCTGTTGCTTTAATTATTGCATAACCTATTTCTTCGACGATTTGCGGGACGATAGAATTGCCCAATCCTCTAAGTCGGTGTACTCTGCCGGATACCCCATTAGCCACTCGACCCACGTTGGGTTCAACGCTCCACCACCCTTGATCCAAGTTTCTTTGTCGCTCTTCGCTACTGCTTGTGGAAGAAGATGTCTCGTTGAATTGACTACGGCTTTGCCTGAATCCTTCCAATCTCTCGCTGTTGGTGTTGGCCATTTCTGAACTGCTGCCGTCAAGTTGTGTTGAACTGCTGCCTTCTCTCCCTTGCGTTTGATCAGAGTGTCTAAATTCTCTTGTCCTGATGCTCTCGGTGTTGGCCACATCCATTCCTTTAACCTCGGTGGACGTAGAGTTGTGCCGTTCAACATCGCTTGAGCCTCTGGTTCCGTCAGCTCGCCAGCTTCTACTTTCCGTCTCATAATCATTGTCTGACCCTCCGATGCGTGTCCGAACCCCTTCGTCGTTGGTGTCGGCCACATTGATTGTTTTTTCATATCCGTTGTCGCCGTTCCGTATTTCACTTGTTCGGCTAGACTTCCCGGCGGTACTGTTGTTCTGCCTATGCTCTTCCTGTATTCTTCTCTCTTCTTCATAGATTCTGGAGATCTCTCGTCTCTCATCGTTGCCGATGGTGTTAGCCACATCTGATCTGACTGCAATGAACCAGATTCTTTTTCTTTGGTGCGGAGCACCGACGGCTGCAGCTGGAATATTGAACGGTTGGACTTCGTATCCTTCGTCTTCCAAGTTAGTGCACACAGTCTCGAAGACCACGCCGTCTTGGATGTTAACAATTCCCGGCACATTTTCGCCAATAACGAATTTTGGTTGGAATACCTTGATAATGCGAAACATTTCTGGCCAGAGATGTCTGTCGTCATCTGTTCCTTTTTGTTTGCCCGCGACTGAGAACGGTTGGCAAGGGAAACCCCCTGTAATGATGTCTGGAGTTTCAATTCCATCTGTTTCAAAGTTTTCTTTGGTGATCGCTCTGACGTCGTCATATATTTTTATTCCTTTCCAATGTTTATCTAATATTAATTTACTGAACTTATTGTTGTCACAAAAAGCTACAGTTCTAAAATGCCCTGTTCTCTCTAGTCCTAAACTAAATCCACCTAGTCCACTAAAGAGATCTAATACCTTTAATTTCTTCATTCTTTCTCCTCATTATATTACACCTTTTTCTCTTAAAGTTTCAGGGTTAAAGTTATCTTCTACCCATAACTCTCCTGTTCTCTCACAGTCATCGCATTGTGCGTGTACTTCTTCTTTTGCTTGATGATAAGGTACTCTGTAAAAACCATTTCCCTTACATTTCGGACAGAATATTTTACGCTTTTCCATTTTTATATCCTGTTTTCTTTGCAGCTCTTGTAGCAAGAGCTTCTATTGTTTTACTTATTGTTAACTTAGCATCTAAAAATTTTCCATCTGCTAAATAACTTAACTTCCTATAAGTGTCTATGGGTACTGATACAGACTTAAATTTATTTGGATCTGCCATTGTGTTCCTTTCTTTCATTAATAGTATTATATGGGAATTTATAATGATAAATAAGCGCTTGTCAAATGTTTTATTTTATTATATTATGAAGACCTCTTCTCACACCTTTTGTTTGTGCGTTCCTTTCTTGGGACGCACGAACATTAATAGAACTTCAAAAACTAAAAACAACTTTAAGTTGTAGATAATTAAATATCTAATCTAGGTTGACATTTGAAACCAATCACAATTCGGTCATTGTTGACACGATCTTGCCCCATTTGTTTCATCATTTCTTCAGCTATTTTATAACCAGAGGTTGCACATTCAAAGTGCGAATTATAAATTTCTTTGTGAGATATAGGAGGTAAACAACTGCCGTACATTTGTGTACAGATTGAAAGAACTAATATAAAATTCATTTAACGTCCTTGGCCTCTATATTTTTTCCACGTTCTACGTTTATTTTTATTCATCTTACATAAACTAGGGTGCCTGCCTATATTTGTTTTATTAAATATAGGTTCGTGAGATACTTGATCTTTAAATTTTTTCGCCATCGTCTTCTAACCATTCTCTAACAAAAGGTTTAGCACCTTTAGGTGCTGTAATAGTAGGTAAATAAATTATTTTACCATTAACGTGTTGCTCTAAATCAGCACCACAATTCATACATCTAAAAAAATATTTTTCAATACAAACTAATCCTGTAAACTCTTCACACGTTGGACACTTTCCATTTACAACTTCAGCTACAAATTTAAGTCTTTTTTTTCTAGGCATTACTCTAGTATTAATGCTTTTATAGAAAAAGATCCATCAATATTTTTTTCTAACTCTGCTTTAGATTTAATACATTTGTATTGTATATTTTCTTTTATCACTCTCGTCGCTTCGCGCTTCCCTTTTAGGCATACACTCATAGAGGGTTGTATTCTGTGCTCCTTGATATCAGGTCCTACAAACATTAAAAGGGCTACAATATGCTCTATCATAAAGTTTTTCCTTTATTTACGCCTTCTTTAATAACATATTTTTGTGTGCCGTTTGCACCTATCTCTACTTCTTGTCTTAATTTTTTAGATAAATTTTTTTGTTTAATCGTTCTTTTAATTTCTTCAATATAATCTAAAAGTTTTCTAGTGATTCGTTCCATTTCCATTTGCTCTTACCTTATCTTTTAATACTTCTATGTCAGTCAAAGCTTTATCCATTTGTTTTTGTACATATTCTATGTTTACTTTGTTGTGCATCATATCTTCTATTCTTACTTCTATCTTCTCCACGGACTTATATAAATCCTCCAACAACATCAGCTGTTCCTGATCCACGGGTAATTGCTCACTTTTCTTAAGTAAATCAGCAGAGAATAACTCTCTTGATGTCTCTAGCGAGGTTAGTCTGGCCGTCACTTCTGTGTACGCAACCACACCCATTACTACACCTATTATAATTCCAATCATATTTTTGATTGGCATACTTACATTTGTATTTTCACTTACTTTCATTTTTAGGTCCTATAAATTTATCATTCATCAATATAACATCTGGATTTTCTTTTTTATAGTCATTTTTAAGAGTATCCCAATGGCTATTTGCATCGTTAGGTCTATTATCAATGCCCGAAGGAGCAATACCTCTGCATTTATTGACCAATAGAGAGAATTCAGGGTTATGTTTTAGTGTAGGATTACCATTAACTCTACCACACATTTTCATTAATTCTAATTGTTGTTTAATTTTTACGTTTTCGTTTATGGTTTTAC
>Ga0181397_1000195_pt1 | contig 23237 bp, 28 predicted proteins | sample 20SPOviralmetaG_FD_130126 | JGI IMG/M metagenome (GOLD analysis project Ga0181397, IMG submission 130126) | Marine viral communities from the oligotrophic San Pedro Time Series (SPOT) site, San Pedro Channel, CA, USA - 20 SPOT_SRF_2011-02-23 | ecosystem: Environmental > Aquatic > Marine > Strait...
ACAGAGCCTCTCAGCTTGACTAGCAGGTTATGCCATGAGATAATATGTGCATGGTGGAGCTATAACTTTCTGCCATATCAAAACCTTAAATGCATTTAAGAAATGCAAGGAGGAGTAAGTGATGCGTACTAATGCGAAGGACAATTTGAGCGAGGACGAATGGGAAAAGGTTTTTGAGCAGATAGCGGAAGACGTTAGATACGGAGACTTCACCGCGCTGTTTGAAATCCTTAATCGGCTACCTCCGAATGCTTTGATTAGTTATGTAGACGAGGAGAGGGAGGCGACATCATGAAGGAACTGAAGGAGATGTTATGAGGGAAAAAGTAGAGGAGTCGTTGTATTCAAAGATGCAACCAGTGTGGATGCATAGCGAGGACAAGAGATTGTCTGCACATATAGAACACGGTGCTCGTTTTTTTGGGTTGTATCTTGATCATCCAAAGAGGAAACCATTTAAGGTGGCTCTTTACTGTGATGGTCAGCAAAGTTGTGAGTTTTATTGCGAGAGTATCGCACAGGCACACGATTATATGCGTAGTTACGTTGAGGAGAAGGAGTTATGAGTAAACTAACTGACGCAAGAGATGCAGTGGGTGGTTTTTCTAATCCAAGTAAGATGCCATGCAAAGCATACTCAATACCAGCGGAGGAGTGTCACACCGGATCTGTACTGAGGGAAGTGGTGGGTTCTACATGTGAGGACTGCTATGCCTGCAAGGGTATGTATGTTTTTCCTAATGTTCAGAAGGCTTTACGCCGTAGGTTTGATGCTCTTTCTCATCCTGATTGGGTGGACAACATGGTGGTAGGTATCAACAAAGCAGAGTACTTTAGGTGGCATGACTCAGGTGACATCCAAGGTGTCGAGCACTTAGCTAACATCGTGGAGGTAGCACGGCGTACACCTGAGACTAAGCACTGGTTGCCTACTCGTGAGGCTAAGTACGTAGCGCAGTACAGTGGTGACGTACCGGACAACCTCATCGTGCGTGTGTCTGCTGCAATGATTGATGGTACACCACCAAAGAGGTTTGAGTTGACATCGACAGTGCACAAAGATAGAATCCCTACTGACTCGTTCGTATGCCCCGCACCTAAGCAGGACAACAAGTGTGGTGAGTGTCGAGCGTGTTGGGATAAAGCAGTACCAAATGTAAGTTACACACATCATTAGGAGGGTAACGATGGGGACAGCTAGTATGTATGGTAATCAGGTGATGGATGTGGAGTTAGACTGCGAGTGGATGTCTATCTACGCAACCATTGAGTATCTTATGTATGGTGATGAGGAGGAGTTAGTTGAACTGGTATCAGTTAAAACACGCGGAGTTGATATCACTAGTTGGGTCAATTCTAGTTATATATTCGATCTTATTTCTGATGAGATAAGTAATGCAGACTACCACCACAGTGATCATGGAGATGACGTATGACTATTGTACAATTTGATACAGCATTACCTAAGTATGCAGCACCGGGAGAGCGTCCTGTCTTACAGATGTTAGTTGACATGTGCCTACGTGATGATGGCAGAGTGTCAGTGTGGGACGGCGAGGCAATGTCTGTGCAAGGGTGCAACAGCAAGGACAACATCCTAAAGAACTTAGCACAGACTGACATGGATCAGCTTGAAGCGTTTGATAAGGCTGGTAACTACCTTGGTTTTTTCTTGTTGATATACAACAACGGATCAGAGGGTGAGCCTATGGTTGTGATCTCTGACTACAGCAGCAACGAGTGGTGCGACAGGGTGTACCACAGACTTAGTGAAGTGTTCGGAGGGTATGAAATATGAGTTACTACATCAAACCAGTTGATGAGTTGAAGCCGGGACGCCTTGCTGTGTATCGTAAGGTGCATAGGTTACGTGACTTCAAACCAGAGAACGGTATTGAATACATGGTGTTCCCCAGTAAGAAGGCAATGAAGACAGCGTTCTTTATTGACCTGTACTGTGGTAAGAATGGTAAGCTAGTCAAGCTTAAAGACAGATCGATGATGAGGTTTTAATGTGAGAGATGGTATGACTTACAAGGAGATAGGCGAAGTTCTTGGTATATCAGGTGAGAGAGTTCGCATGATAGAGGCACAGGCGTTGAGAAAACTACGTCGTTCAGGTAGGTTGAGGGATTTCCTTTGCCTACTTGAAACACCTGTCGAGATAAATTATGGTGAAAAACATAGGAGAATTAAACGTGAAAGGTGATAACGAAAGACGACTAAAAGTCATAGAGGATTTTAACTTCAACGACTTAGACCACTTGTTTAAGTTTACAGAGTATCTTTCTGGTGCTAAGTTTAGAGTTAAAAAGTATGACGATGGCACTGTTAAAGTTCTATACACCGACGGTGATAGTGGAGCAATGGAGTTTGGATACTCTGAAATATATGACATGGATGGATATCAAATGGAATTGATTGCGTGCAGGTGGTGTGACATAACACCAGAGTATATACAACAAATTAACAGAGTCTTTACTAAACCTGACGACTACTACGATGGTGAGGTGATCGTGTTTGAAGAACCGTGTATTACCGTAGCGTGGGACAGTGATGAGCGTAACGAGCGTATAATTAATGCGAAAAAAGACCGAGAAAATAACGTGCACTGTGTAGTTTAGTGTGGTAAACTAAACTATATAGATAACTAAGTATTAATATTATTACTAATACTATTACTAATACATAGGAACTATATAATATGACTAACGATCAGATGATTGAAGAGCTAGTTGAGTTTGAGTTTCATAACATCACGGTGGTTGAGGTGGTACAGATATACATCAAGTTACAGCGTGAGTTTCTGAAGAGTCAGCTTACCGAGGAAGAAGTCAGGGCTAAATACCATGAACTGTTTGGCGATGAGGAGGTAGTACACTGATGTCGTTTGTTAAATTGCACCAGCAGTGTGATGACTGTGGTTCTAGTGATGCACTGTCATATAACGAGGATGGGTCTAGCTACTGTTTTGCATGTGCTAAGTTTACACCCTCACCAGAAGCTACAGGAGGCTCTGTGAGCAACATTAAGGAACGAGTAGTACCAGCGGCAGGGTTCGATAGATCGTCCTTTACAGAGCCATACAGAGGCTATCAGGATAGGGGTCTAACTGCTACCACCATGTCTGCATACTCAGCACAACAGAAGGCAGGTAACATTCTGTTTGGTTATCATGATCCTGTTGGTGAATTAGTGGCGGTGAAGACTAGGTATCCAGACAAGCAGTTCAAGATCAGTGGGGATTGGAAGAAGGCTGGGTTGTACGGTCAGCATCTATTCCCCAGCGGTGGTCAATACATAACCGTAGTGGAAGGAGAGTTCGATGCACTGGCAGGATATCAAATGTTTGGTGGCAAGTATCCTGTTGTTTCTATTCGTAATGGCGCCCAAGGTGCTGCTGCTGATTGTCGCAGGTCATATGAATTTCTCGACCAGTACGATCATATTATCTTTTGCTTTGACAACGACGATCATGGAAGGTCTGCTGCTTTAGAATGTGCTGACATCTTTGGTGGTAAGTCTAGGATCTATCATCATGGTGAGCACAAGGATGCGTGTGACTACCTGTTGAACGGTGACAAGGATGAGTTCATCAAGAGGTGGTGGGCTGCTAAGACGTACACACCAGATGGTATGGTGATGCTGGGTTCTCTGCGCGAGGCGTTGAAGAAGCCATTGGAGGAGGCAGAGGTACGCTACCCGTACAAGGGATTAGATGACATGACGTTTGGTGTGCGTCCTACTGAGCTAGTCACCATCTGTGCTGGCTCTGGTCTGGGTAAGTCTACGTTCATGCGTGAGCTAGTGTTCTCCATACTAGGACAGACCAACGACAGGGTAGGACTAGCCTTCCTTGAGGAGACACCTGATCGTACTGCCCGTGGTTTGGTAGGGCTACAGATCAACAAGCCTATACACCTACCGGGATGTGACTACTCACCGTCTGAAGTAGACCAAGTGTTTGACAGCATGGATCTTGATGATCGTGTGGTGTTGTGGGATACGTTTGGTTCCAACAAGATAGAGAACGTGTTGGCTCGGTTCCGTTACCAGATCAAGGTACTGGGTGTGAAGTACATTGTACTGGATCACATCAGCATCTTGGTATCAGATCAGGAGAACGGTGATGAACGTAAGGCTATCGATGAGATCATGACCAAGCTACGTATGTTCTGTCAGGAGATGCGTGTGTGTATGTTCATCGTGTCACACCTACGTAGACCTGAAGGTAAGGGGCATGAAGACGGTGCATACACCAGCCTTGGTCAGCTACGCGGGTCAGCAGCAATTGCACAACTCAGTGACATCGTGTTAGGATTAGAACGTAACGCACAAGCAGAAGATCCTTTGGTACGTAACACCACCAACGTGCGTGTACTGAAGAACAGGTTCAGTGGTATGACAGGACCAGCCACTGCGCTGATGTACAACAAGGATACGGGGAGGCTCACTGAGGTATTTGAATGAGATGCGTTGCTTGTGATAAGATAATGACAGACTACGAACTAACCAAAAAGTTTAGTAGTAGTGGTGAGTTCGTGGATATGTGTAATGAGTGTAGTCGTTACCTTGCTGATGATGACTTGATAACAGTAGGTAACATGGACTATGCTACCCTTAGCGATCTAGAGGAGATACGAGATGTCGAACATGGGACGTTGGATTATGACACAGGAACAGAACAAGGAGATGAGGACGAATGGATATGAACTTTCAGAAAGACAACACCTTGATCTCTCCTACTACGAATACTGTGTTCTTAGACATAGAGGCAGACGGCCTGAACCCTACGAAAGTACACTGCGTGGTTACAAAGAGATCGAACGAAGCTCACTTGACCCACTTATCTAGACGGAGTTTGATGGATGAACTGGCAAAAGGTGGACAGGTATGTGGTCATAATCTTATTGGCTACGATGTTCCTGTGTTGTACAGGCTATGGGGTATACGCATACCTCAGCACAGAATTGTGGACACACTGGTACTTTCACGTCTCTTTCATCCTGACTTGGACGGTGGTCACAGCCTCGCTGCTTGGGGAACTAGGCTTGGATTCCCTAAAGGAGATCACACTGATTGGGAAGAACTGTCTGAAGAAATGGTTGAGTACTGCAAGAGAGATGTGGATGTCACTCATAAACTACACGATGCACTGATGGCACAGATGCAGATGTTTGGATTCAGTAAGCACTGCGTTGATCTTGAGCACAGCGTTGCGTTCATCTGCAAGGATCAGGAAGACAACGGCTTTGAGTTTAACAAGGATGGTGCAGTAGAACTATACGAAGAACTTACTACCCGTATGCACAGGATAGAGAAAGATTTACAGCAAGTGTTCCCGCCTATAGTAGAGGAGAGGTACAGTGATAAAACACAGAAGAGACTCAAGGACAAAGTTACGGTATTCAACGTCGGTAGTAGACAACAAATTGCAGAGAGGCTTGCTAGTAAGGGTGCTGTGTGGAAGGAACTCACTCCCGCAGGAAAACCAAAGGTTGATGAGGCGACTCTCAAAAAGCAGGCTCACATTCCCGAAGCAAAGATTATTCTCCGTTACCTTCTCTGCCAGAAACGCGCCTCTCATGTTGACTCGTGGATTAAAGCAGTGGGCGAAGACAACAGAATACATGGCAGAGTCAGGCACATCGGCGCTGTCACCGGACGGATGGCACACTCCGGTCCAAACATGGCTCAGATACCTGCTGTAAGGGCTGAGTACGGTAAACAATGTCGTGCGTTGTTTAACACACCTGATGGTCGTGTACTTGTTGGTGCTGATGCTAGTGGTCTTGAGCTACGTATGCTTGCACACTACATGGATGATGCTAACTACACCAACGAGATATTAACAGGTGACATACACACAGCTAACCAACATGCTGCTGGACTAAAGACAAGAGACCAAGCCAAGACATTTATCTATGCGTTCTTGTATGGTGCTGGTGATGCTAAGATAGGCAGTGTTGTAGGTGGTAGTGCATCTCATGGTAAGAAACTAAAAGCAGACTTTCTTGAGAACACACCAGCACTGGCAAAGCTACGTAAAGAAGTAACAAAGGATGCTGAGTCTGGTTTTCTTACTGGTCTTGACGGCAGACGTATACGTGTACGATCACAACACGCCGCACTGAACACGCTACTGCAAGGTGCCGGTGCTGTGGTAATGAAGCAGGCTATCATTATCCTGTATGATTTGTTAGCCCGTGTTGACTTCAAGCTAGTCGCACAGGTACATGATGAGTGGCAGATAGAGTGTCGCCCAGAAGACGCAGACTTCATTGGTAAGTCATGTGTCAACGCAATGGTATTCGCAGGTGAAGTCCTGCAACTGAACTGTCCGTTAGACGGAGAGTATAGAGTTGGTAATAGTTGGGCAGATACCCACTAGCACAATTCTATTTTATGTGGTATAATATTAGGGTAAGTTTAATTATCGGAGATGTGTAATATGTCTAATGAAGCACCCAACGTAATGGTAAAGTGTGACTTGTTCTGGCCTAACCTGACTCACAAGAATGAGTTAGCAGGTAAGTACACAGTTGATCTTTCCAACCTTTCTGACGCTGCTATCACTGCGTTGGAAGACATGGGTATCAGCATCAACAACAAGGGAGATGATCGTGGATCGTACATCACCTGCAAATCCAACAACAAGTACCGAGCGTTCAACACTGACGGAACAGAGTTGCTCATCAAGGGACGAACACCACGAGATGACATGGACGACACAGAAACAGGAGTCGTGGTGGGTAATGGTTCCACAGCTAAGTGTCTCATCGGATACTACGATTGGGAGTACCTCAAGAAGAAAGGTCGTAGTGCCACACTCAAGCGCCTTGTGATTGATGAGGTTGTTGAGTACGCACCAGAGCTAGAAGAGATGGAAGCTTTGTGATACTCATTGATGGTGACATGCTGGTGTACCGTGTTGGCTTTGCTTGTGATGATGAGCCAGCAAGGGTAGCAACAGAGACTCTAGATAACTATCTATCTCAGATAGTATTAGATCTTTCTGATCACTACACATCCAGCATTGTTTACTTAACGGGTAAGGGCAACTTCAGGGACGAGGTTGCTGTTACCCAACCCTACAAAGCTGGTCGTTCTGAAAAGCGTAAGCCTGTACATAAGAAACTGCTCCGCGACTTCATGGTATCTGAGTGGAATGCAGAGGTTGTTAACGGTATGGAAGCTGACGATGCTATAGCTATCAAGGCTACTGAGCTAGACCACAAAGCTATCATATGTTCACTAGACAAAGACTTCAGGCAGGTTCCTTGTCCTATGTATGATTACACCAAGAAAAACTTAAATGCATTTAAGGTTGATGACGCTATGCGGTGGCTGTACAAACAGGCGTTGATGGGTGATCGTGTTGATAACATCCCCGGTATCTATGGGGTTGGGCCTAAGAAAGCTGACAAGATTATTGACCCGTGTACAACAGAGTGGGAATGTTACAGTACCTGTCTTGCTCACTACTGGGACAACGATCTGGATGAAGACAGACTACTAGAAAGTCTTAACCTTCTGTACCTGTTACGTTCACACGATGATAAGTACGAGAAGCCAAGTGAAGTTTGATTCTAAGTTTGAGAAAGAAGCTTATGCATTGATGCGTGGCTGCGAGTATCATCCTTCACAAACACTAGAGTACGTACTGCCTAAGACGTATGAGCCTGACTTTGTTTACAAGACAAAGAGTAAGACCATATGGATAGAAGCTAAGGGTAGGTTCCGTACATCAGACGAGGCACGTAAGTATGTCTACATTGCAAAGACGCTTGGCCCAGCAGAGGAGTTGGTATTTCTCTTCCAAAAACCAAAGACACCAATGCCGGGATCACGTAGAAGAAAAGACGGTACACGCTACACAATGGAAGAATGGGCGAACAAGCAAGGGTTCAGATGGTACACTCTTGAAACAATACCGAGAGGGTGGAGACAATGACTAGACACCTAGTAATACCTGACACTCAAATAAAACCTGACTGTCCTGTTGACCACATGTACTGGGCAGGTCGGTACGCGTGTGCTATTAAACCAGATACGATCATACACCTTGGTGATCATTGGGACATGCCGTCGTTGTCATCGTATGACGTAGGTAAGAAGTCGTTTGAAGGTAGACGTTACTCCGCTGATGTTGAAGCTGGCAACGAAGCAATGCAAGTCTTCATGGACTGTATCAGAGCAGAGCAACAACGCCTACGCAGACGTAAGAAGAAGATATGGAAACCAAAACTTATTTTTACTCTCGGTAATCATGAGTACAGGATAGAACGCGCAGTAGAAAACGATGCCAAGCTAGAAGGGTTAATGAGTTATGAAGATCTCAATCTCAGGGGATGGGAGGTTCTTCCGTATCTTCAGCCGGTTATTGTGGACGGTATTGCTTATTGTCACTATTTCACTAGCGGTGTCATGGGCAGGCCAGTTACAAATGCAAAGCTACTGCTCCAGAAAAAACATATGTCATGTGTTATGGGACACGTACAAGACAGAGATATCGCGTTCGACAGAAACGCAGCAGGAAACAGAATGACCTCCTTGTTTGCTGGTATATACTATCAACATGATGAGGAGTATCTTAACCCACAGACTAACGGGTCATGGTCTGGTTTGTGGGTGTTCAATGAAGTAGACAACGGTACGTTTGATGAGATGCCTGTGTCTATGACATACCTACGGGGGAAGTACGGTGCTAACTCTTGATGAAATACTAGAACGAGTTTCTTCTAGGTATGATGAAGTTACTATCATGGAAGCACTAGAAATTACATCTGAAGACTTAGTTGAAAGGTTTTCTGATAGAGTAAAAATTAACAGTTGGAAGTTTGACTTGGAGGAAGAATATGCAGAATGAGTGGACTGATTACAAATCTATAAACGAAGCAACTCCAGAGCAATGGGACAAAGCAAGCAAGACAGTGTATGGTAAACTATACGATCCTAATGACCAAGCTATAAAGAAACAAGTAGGAGGATCTCATTACAACCGCTACTCAATCCAACCAGTTGATTTTATCCTTGCTAATAAACTTGATTGGTGTGAAGCCAACGCCATCAAATATATTACAAGACACAAAGACAAGGGTGGAGTCGAAGATGTAAGGAAAGCAATACACTATCTAGAAATACTTCTGGAGCGTATGGTCAATGAACATAATTGAAGGTAAGTTTAAAAAAGACATACCCGCTAATGAGTTTCTTGTTACTTGTGCGTTAAGAGCACAGGACCAGATAGAAGAAGGTAGAAATCCTAAAGTAGTTGTTGTGTTCTTTGAGAATGAACACCCGCTAGAAGTCACGTCGTCAGAACAATATCCTGATGGAGTGTTTATGACGCTTCACTTAGCAGCAGCGGCTATTATTAATGAAACACTAGGCATAACAGGAGAACCAGAGTAAATGGATGCATATCAACAGTACATACACAAGTCACGCTACGCACGCTACAATGCAGAAGAACAACGCCGGGAAACTTGGGAAGAAACAGTTAATCGTTATGTTAACTATTGGGTAGACAAAGCAGACCTCAATGACTTTGAAGTATCTGAGATCTTCAAGGCTATACATGATCTAGATGTAATGCCTAGCATGAGAGCATTGATGACAGCGGGTGAAGCACTAGACCGTGACAACGTAGCAGGTTTTAACTGTAGCTACCTACCTATTGATCACCCTAAAGCATTTGATGAGATGATGTACATTCTCATGTGCGGCACAGGCGTAGGCTTTAGTGTTGAGAGACAGTACATAGCCAAGCTGCCTGAAGTTGCGGAGAAGTTTCATGAAACAGACACAGTTATTAATGTTGCGGATTCAAAGATCGGATGGGCGAAATCGTTTAGGGAACTGGTATCATTGTTGTATTCAGGTCAGATTCCCCAATGGGACGTTAGCAGAGTACGACCTGCAGGTGCCACACTTAAAACTTTCGGAGGTCGTGCAAGTGGTCCAGAACCTCTCATCGAACTATTCAAATTCACGTCCGGGTTGTTTCAAGGATCTGCTGGACGAAGGCTTACATCCATTGAATGCCACGATCTTTGCTGCAAGATCGCACAAATCGTAGTAGTAGGTGGAGTAAGACGATCAGCACTTATATCACTATCCAACCTGTCTGATGACAGGCTACGCAGAGCTAAGACAGGTGAGTGGTATCATGCTAACCCACAACGTGCCCTATCTAACAACTCTGCTTGTTACACAGAAACACCTGACTTTATTGCTTACTTAGAAGAATGGAAAAGTTTATATGAATCCTTCTCAGGAGAACGAGGTTTCTTCAGCAGAGTTGCTAGTCAAAAGCAGGCTGAAAGGAATGGCAGACGAGATGCTACCTACGATTTTGGAACTAATCCATGTAGTGAGATCATCCTCAGACCCAACCAGTTCTGCAATCTATCAGAGGTTGTTGTCAGGCCAGACGATACGCTCGCTAGTCTCAAACGAAAGGTACGCATTGCGGCTATCCTTGGAACTTTACAAGCTACCCTCACAGACTTTAGATACTTAAGGAGTATTTGGAAGACAAACACAGAGGAAGAAGCTTTACTAGGTGTATCACTAACAGGCATCATGGATCATCCTTTACTATCAGGACGAGGAGACAATGCAAAGCTTAAGAAGTGGCTCACAGACATGCGAGAAGAAGCAATTAAGACTAACAAAACATGGGCTGATAGATTGGGTATCAATGTATCTACCGCTATTACTGCGATTAAGCCTTCAGGTACTGTTAGTCAGTTGGTCGATAGTGCTTCTGGTATCCATCCTCGCTATAGCGAACAATATATACGAACAGTTAGAGCAGATTCTCGTGACCCTCTTTGCGCTGTCTTAGAGGCTGCTGGTGTCCCTGTAGAAACAGATGTAAACAGTGCTAGTACTAAGGTATTCAGCTTCCCTATCGCCTCACCAGAGGGCGCTGTGACAGCCTCAGATATGGGTGCAATAGAACAGTTAGATTTGTGGGAGTTGTATCAGGACTACTGGTGTGAGCACAAGCCATCGATGACGTGTTACTATAGGGATCATGAGTTTCTTGAGGTAGGACAATGGTTGTGGAACAAGTTCGATAAGGTATCAGGCGTTAGCTTCTTGCCCTACTCAGACCATGCATTCCAACAGGCTCCCTATCAACCCATTGATAAGAAAACCTACAAGCAAGCAGTAAAAGACTTCCCCACTGAGATCAACTGGGACATCAATGAGGAGTCTGATATGACTGAAGGTAGTCAAGAACTAGCTTGCACAGGTAACAACTGTGAGATCTAAGACATAAAGAACACAGAGTAACCGTTAGACTTACCTACGTCCTCTGGCTTATCTTTAGAGTCATGGGGCGTAGGTATTCCTTCAGCTTGCATCTTCTTGATACGCTCTTTAGAACGCTGACACATACTGTGATAGTCAATAGATGTGTAGGATACTGTGTGCTTGTCTGTGTGCTTGTCGTCTTTCATTCGTCTGTTAACCCCTTTATAGTTTTACCAATAATAGGTAGTGCTTCAAGCGACGTGCTTGGTATTGGGTTGGGCGTCTCACCAGCTAACAACGCACGCGCTACATCAGCCGTATCTTCTATAACAGCAGCAGGAAAAGTAGCAGTAACAGGAGGCATAATATTAGAAACCACAGCGTTAGCAGGATCGCTCATAAACTTATCATAGCCGTAGTCGTTAGCGCCCATTGCACCAAACGTAAGAACAGAACCTATTTGATACAAAGCCCCTATAGCTGCCTGCTCTGGATCAGGTGTTTCACCTTTAATAACCTGCCTGCCTTCGTTGACAATACCGTAACCACCACCAGATAAAATTAAATATCTCATTGCATTTTGTAAGGCTTGTCTCTTGTTACCTGACTTCCACTCTTTGTAAATTCTACGCTCCATTAAATCAAACTGCTTGATAGCAAAACCTTTAAGCATATAAAAGATACGAGCATTAGGATTAGCTAAACCAAAAGCAGTTTGTGCCGCAGCGTTGATAGGTTGTAATCTAAATAAGTCAAACATAACAAGATCACGTACTAACTCACTACTAGTATTACCAGCAGCTATGTCTCTCTTTAACTGATCTATTTCAGGTCTACTAAAACTGTACTGCCACTTGTTATCAAAACTACCATTAGCTACATCTTGTCTTGCTTTACGAAAAGAAGCACCCATGATACGGCTCTTACCAAATTGATCTAACTTGGTAAAACCAGACCACTTCATTGACCACTCTAACAAGGACTCACTAGCTTGTGCTGCATTCTCTAAAAATTGATTACCACTTACCTTTTTACCGAGTAGTTTTTGGTCTGTTCCTTTCCTTGCTTTTCGTACAAACTCACCAAAAACCTGACGAGCTAGTCCCATATCAGCAGGATTAAATGTAATACCGCCTTTACCAAACAAAGCGCCTAGTACATTCTTAACACCTAACTCAAATGAGGCATTAAACAAATCATGTATGTTCATCAGAGCGCCGTAAGGATTAGCAATAGTACCTACGTAGCCGAGACTGCGTACTAGTTCTAGCTCATGAGACATACCCTTGTTAGCATTGATACCAAGATCATCAATAATTTGCTTTGCGTTATTAATCTGCACCTCAGATAAACCTTCACGCTTTAATGCTTCTTCAATAATACGATCATCAAACAATTTAAATAACCCAGCTTCTTTAGCTGCTGTTTTCTCTAATGTATTCTTTCCTTTAGCAACAAGAGGTTTACCTGCTGTACGAAAACCAAGCTGTTTACCTAGCTCCATACGTGTCAGTGTTTCTCGTTGCCATCTCCAATGAGAATCAAAAATATTTTCGTAGTCTTTGCTTGGATCTTTATTTTTTTCCCTCCACTTTTTCATAGAAGGACGAGTAACATTTTTAGAAGCTGCGTCTACTGATTTTGCTTCTGCTCTTTTTCTAAATGACCTAAGACTAACATCCTGACCAGTAGTAGTTAAGTTAGAATGCATCCATGCACGAGACAAGTCACCCGCAGTTACTTCTCTACGATACCGCATAGAAAACTCTAAGTTGTCATCAAAAAACTGGTTAAGCCTATCTTCTGAACCTTTTCCTATCTTACCTTTAGCTATGTTAATGGCAGTTTGCATACGTTTTTCTCTAAACTCTAAAGACAAACGAGAGTTCGTTGCGTCTAAAAGTGAATCGTTAAACTTTGCATTTGTTTGTGCTAACTCACGAAACGGTTCCATACCTTTCCACATTCTATCTAATACAGTTTGACCACGAACAACACGATTCATTCCTCGTATAATACGTTCAGCAAAAGCCTTACCTACTGTTTCTTCAGCTAGTGTAGCAATAGGAGAAGCCAAACGACGTAACTTAACAATAGTGCTTTGTGCCTGTGGTATAGTATTATTTGTATCAGCAATAAGACGTTTAGTAGTCATATCTAATAAGTCTTGTCGCAAAAAAGTTAAGTCTTCTAATGTGTTAAATGGTTGATTTATTAAGTCCCTTAACTCTTTAATCTCTTTGTTAGAACCGTAGACTTTGTTTAACTGTTTCATGTTTACGCCCATATCAATAGCGTAATCACGCATACGTGTTAACATACTACCTAAGTCAGAAGGGTCAGCACCTTGTCTACCTACTACATCTCCTAAGTATTCTATTTCTCTTAACATTAATTGTGTAGCTAACTCATCATTAGTTAACTCAGCAGTAGGGCGATTAACTTTTGCTTCTTGTAACAACACTTCTTGAAGATCAGCTTTCTGTGAATTAAGTTCATCAACAGAGCCGACCTGACGGCCTAGTTGTGGATCAAATATACTGTCAAAAATACGACCTACAATGGCACCACCTGCACCGTAATAAGCACCTTTTTCTAATCTGTCTATAGTATCTTCACCACTACCTATACCGTAGGCACCCGTTTCTAATGCACCTGCCGCAGCCCCAGAAGTTACACCAAGAGCACGCAACCCACTAATAACACCAACACTTGTTGGGACTGCTCCTGCAACTTCCCCATAAAAAGAAGCACGAGGACTACGCATTTCGTAATCAGCCATCTCTTCACGTATACGCTTTAACGCTACTTCATATGGTTCATCAGACATTAAAGCTTCTAGTTCATCACCAAATTGAAGAGTTGTTCCAGAAATTACTTCTCTTATTAAACCAATCCTATCTCTATCTTTAATTGATTGCACTCTTTCCAAGTACGCATCAACAGGATCACGTTCACGAACAGGTTCAGGTGCAACAGCTTGAGGTTGAGGAGTAACAGGAACAGAGCGAGGCTGTATTACTTTTTTTAAGTAAGCATCAACAGGATCAACTTCTGGTACAATTTTTAATTCTCGTTGTGGTACAGTTATTTCATCCGGTACTTTAGGCTCCATAGCTTTCATTTGTGTAGAGGCTAATTCAGCTTCAAGACGAGGCGTTGATTCAACAACACGCTTAAGATAAGCATCAACAGGGTCAACTTCTGGTACTTCTTTTTGACTACGTTGTGGTACAGTAATTTCTGCTAGACGTTGATCCATTGCAGTTGTATAGTCAGTGTACGGAACAGGTACTTCTTTTTGACTACGTTGTGGTACAGTAACTTCAGAAAGTAATTGTTCAGGTACACGTTGTGCATCAACACGCACTTCTTGCAGTTTTTCTTCAAGTTTTTTACGATCTATTTCGTTAGGAAACGTAGCCGCATAGTCAGTAAGTTCTTCTAATTTACGTTGAGATGCTTCTTCATCTTTAATTCTTAAATTACCTAACTTAGTTGATTCAGAACCTTTGGTAGTAACGTCTTCATCTGTAATTCTTAAGTCGCCTAGACTGATAGATTCAATAGGTTTACTTTTTAAATTTTTAGGCGTTGATATATCTTCAGAAAAAGAAACAACTACTTGATCTGCTACTTCTGCAAACTTTTCATTGCTTCGTTCCAAAGTAGGCTGATCTGTTCTGTCTGTATGGTGATGATCCAAGTACAAGTCTTGGCCTGCGTCCCAATTACCATTAGCAAGATCAACAAGCAACTGGTCAGTGCCGACACCCTCTTTATTTTTTTGAGGACGTTGTTGTACATCAAGAAATATTAAACGCCTTACTTCATCTTCAGATAAATCAGCAGGATCACGGTTTTTATCTTCAAGAGCTTTTAGGTACACCTTTGGTACATCAACACCTGCTTTTTTATATTGACGAATAGTACGCCTTAACATAACAGGATAAGAACCTTTACCTTCTCTATCTTTTTTTAATATTTGGTATGGTCCTCTAGCAGAAGAAGAACGATTATATGTATTCCACCCGCCGCTAGACTCAATTTCTTTTACTGTATCAAACCAAAGATCAAAATTAGGCGCTGCTTCAGAAGGATCAATACCTAAACCTTTTAACATATCAAGCATTGCAGGATCATTCATCCACGTAGGAAGATCACTTGATGAGACAGGATTAAGAGTTTTTGATTTAACTTCAGCCATTAGCTATTAATTCCTTGTAGGTCTTCCACCAGTAAACAAAGATTGGTCTTCTCGTCGTTGTGCGGCTTCTCTATTATAAGTGCTGAAGGCTTGCGATACGCTATTTCTTCGTTGTGCTTGCTCTGGCGTTACTGCGGGATATAATCTAGGATTACGACCCGGAGGAATTAACGGTGTTGTGGCAGCAGGTGGCGGTGTTGGGCTAGCAGGTGGCAACGGTGGTACTACCGGTTTGTTTTGTTCTTCTATAGCTAATGCAGCTTGACGCCTGTTAATCTCTCTTATAGCTTCTTTTCTACTTAAATCTTCTTTGTCCATAAGATACGCAATTATTTCTTCTCGTTGTTCCTTTAAAGATACATCTTCTTCAATGTTTATTAACCTACCAAACTCAAGTTTGTCACTGTACTTTTCACCCATAAAATCCAAAGCATTTTTAACAGCAAGTTCTGCTGTTATATTAGGAGATTTTTCATACTCAGCGCCGACAAACTTAACAAACTCGTCTTTAAACTCTTCACTATTAAATACTTCACGAGCAGTTTCTACTGCATCTCTTCCCCAAATACCCTCAGAAATACTATCTTGTTTAATAAAATTATTAATAAGCCCTGTAGCTTGTGCTTGAACAGAAGCAGTAGTAAATTGAGCTTTGCTTTGTCTTTCTATTTCATTGTCTACTATATCTCGGATATTCTTTGCGGCTATTAGTCTTTCTCCTACTGCAAAATTTCCGTCTTCTCTTTCCATAACAGACATAGCGGTTTGAAACGCAGGATTTTTATCAAGTATTGATCTGTGTTTTTTAATAAAATTTAGATAGTCGTCAGAAAGAGTACGTGCATTTTTGTTCTCTTGTTCAGAAATTATAAGTTTACGTTGTTCTGTAGCTTGTTTAAGTACTGTTGATTTTCTCCACTCTGGAATATTTAAACCATCTACATACTCGGCAATGTTACCAATATTTGCATCAGATGCTATTTTTTGAGCCATTCCGGTAAACTGTTGATCTTGTCTTGCTTGATCAGCGTCATACTGCTTTTGCATATTGGTAGCAGCGGTGACTAACGCTTCTGCTCTTTTAGGATTTGTTACAGCCATACTAGCAGCCATAGAACGCAGTTGAGCAATACGCTCAAGAGTAGGCGCACCAGAAATTATTTCTTCCATTTTATTTTGTTGTTTTTTACGTTCTTGTTGCAAACCCATAATAAAGGGAGTCTGTCCAAGACCCTTAGCGGCCTCAAATAACCCTTCTTGCATAGGATTATTAAGCAGTCCTTGTAAAAATGTTTGTGAAAACTTAGCCATTAGTCATCTCCAAATATACCGCCTAACACATTACCAAACAAAGAGCCTATACCACCGTCTTCTGTTGCCATAGGACTAAACAAACCACTTAAAACATTTGATCCTATACCGCCCAAGAGGTTAGCAGCGGCTTGTTCTGCAACCAACATAGCCTCAAGACCTGCCATAGAAGTTTCACCAAACTGACCAGCACCAAACAACTGACCGCGCTGTTGCAACTGCGGGAAAAGCTGTGATGCTTGTTGTGCAGCCAGAAGTTGATTCTGCGGCATGTACGATCCTGTGAGTGCGCCCAAGGCAAGCTGTTGTTGTGCTTGTTGTGCGGCAAGATCCTGCATAGACAACTGACTACCAAGTCCAGCAAACTGTGCACCAAGACCCGCCTGTTGTGCTTGTAGTCCACCAGCAAGCTGTGCCATCTGACCCGCTTGTCCAGCCGCTGTAGCTGCTCTGCCTAGACCCTCAGACTGCAACTGAGATTCAATCTGCTGTGCGCTGAGTCCAAGCTGTGATAGCTGTGCAGACCGCTGTTGTGCTGCTGATTGAAGTTGGCTAGATAGTCCTGCCTGTTGACCAAACAAACCACCAAACGTCTGAGCCTCACTAACGGCCTGCTGACGCTCTGACTGTGCTTGTTGAATAGCAGCCAGTGAAGCTCTGTTCTGTGCTTCTTCTTGTGCTTGAGCTAAAGCAAACTGTTCAGGAGCACCACCAAACATGGCTGTACGTACACCTAAACGTCCTTGTTGAGCCATGCGCTCTTCCAACTGTAAACGCTGTCGCTCTTCTTCAGGACGCTGTGTGGCCCTAATACGCTCAAATACGTCAGCCTCTCGTCCTGCTGTGTCTTGCAAAGCTCTACCTGCAGTTTGACTTGCAAGTTGAGTGTACTGCTGTCTTAAAGCTTCTACATCAGAAGGAGCCTGAGTATCTAAACCAGCCATACCTAAGTCAAGAGCTTGTTGTCCAAACTGACCTATAGCTGGGTTAGGCTGTTGCCCTAACATACCACCTACTTGTCCTGCAAACTGCCCACGAAGAAGATTAAGGTCTGCCGGTTGTGTTCCAGCAGCGCCCATAAACTGACCACCTAAATTAAATGCTTGTTGTGCTGCTTGTTGTCTTTGTGCTGCACCATACGGCCCTTGAAATAAAGCATTTTCTGCTTGAGATTGCAGCATGTTTTGTATAAATTGTTCTTGGTCAGAAAGGCCCATAGTAACGCCTTGGCCTACAATTTGTCCTGTTTCTGGATCAATAGTAGGTGTTGCACCAAACTGACCACCAGTTGCTGTAGTAACTGTAAACGGCTGGAACTGAGACATGTCTACTGCTTGTTGAGCTAATTGGTTAGCTCCGGGTATAGTTACAATCTTACCTGTTACTGGGTCTGTTACTTGAGTTCCTATTACAGCTTGCTGGCCGATCTGTTGAAGTCTGTCCATACCAGAAGCAACAGCGGCACCACCAGCACCAACCCCAGCGCCAAGACCTAAAAGACCAAAAAGACCGCTAAGAAAGTCACCACTACCGTCGTCTTCTGTTCCTCCTGTTGAAGGAGATCCGGCGTTTCCTTTTGCATAAATGCCTCCTCCAGCGGGTAAACTAGCCGACATCATTGGGTTAATAGTTTCTATAGAATTATAAGTAGCAAAATTAGGATCCATTAATCCTGTATTTAAATCAGTTCCGGGGGCTGCTAAACGCATTAGTAAGTTCCTCCGTCAATTGTGCCTGTAGACAAAGTACCCGTAAGTGTCAACGTAGGAATTGTTACAGTGCCAGTAAATGTAGGAGAAGCTAAGTCAGCTTTAGTTGCAACCGCAGTTACAATAGCGTCAAACTCTGTATTAAACTCGCTACCACGAATAACTTTATTACTATCTCCAGAACTCAAACTGTCTTTAGCAGCAAAGTTAGTTGTCTTTGTATAATTGCTCATATTGTTTTACCTATAAGTGCTAATACGTTGATTTCTTGAAGAGATAAAGCAAAACCATTTATTTCTGACTCAAGACCAATTGTTACTACAGAACCATTACCTGTAGTGTTAATAGTAGGTCTGGTTGTTAGATTTCCACCAGTAAACTCAGCAACAGTGTACTCTGAAGTTGCTTCATTAAAGTAAAACGGAGTTTGATTACCTACCGTAAATTCTTGAGTGCTATACGTTGTGTTAAAGTCATAAGACCATTTTATAAACACAACAGAACTGTTAGCACCTATTAGTGTTGGCTTTAGTTTTTTTAACATTTTAAGTTTAGACGGGTCACCAAAAGTCAAACCCGGACTGTAGTACCTAAAACGATACGCTGCTGTGTTGTCTTTGTAACCTGAGTACGTTCCTAATCCATCAGTTGTTCCTACAAATAACGTACCGTCAGTCTTAACTTCAAACGACTTGTGAGGAAGCGAGGTCCACCTAGTAACTCTGTACGTTCCGTTTTCAAGCCTTCCTTTTAAATCAAAACAATATGCTGTTTGTTGGTCTGGAAACACAATAATATAAAAAGAATTTTCAGGACTGTACACAGACGCTGTAGGCAACGTCCTAGTATTAATCAAATTAATTAATTCAGTTTTTACATTCAAGCTTAGGTCAGATATAGGCAGTGACTTTTCTTGTATAGTACGGCCTAAACTTCTTAAACCATTTTGAGACATAAACAACACATCAGTACCAATATGCTGTACAGAGTTTCTACAGATACATCCAACACCAGCTATTGTGTCAACTATAGACATACTAGCTGGACTAGACGCTCCTCCGTACACAATTATGCTATGCTCGCCAAAAACAATTAAAGAATTATTATGCGCTGCTAAAGCTTTAACTTCATCGTACCCGTCAGGCCACGCCTTAGATACATCTATAGAACCACTGGAGCCACCAGTGAAGTCTGTTCCTATCAGCAGGTCAGACCAGTATATAGTCTGTGTGTCTGCTACGTTATCTACGATCCACAGTCTACCGTAAGCTGCTAGAGCCTCGTGGCAGTAGAAGTTACTATTAGTAGAACTACCTGTTGCTGTGCCAAACGTCCTAAGTCCTGTCGCGTTGTCATACACCAGAGGCTCTTGTCCACGCTGAAAGAAGTACGCTTTGTCGTTAAAGTTTACTATCTTCCAATTATTAGCTGTTATAGAGTACGAGCCGGGAGTAGCATCAGTCAGGGTAGTTGTCCCTGTCATAATCTTATTGTTACCTGCTGTAAATACTACCTCGTTACCTGCGTCATCGTAGAAGTAGTGAATCTTGTGTACGTAGTCAGTACCTAGTGCAGTCTTGTTAGTAGTAACAACTTCTACACCTTTACGGGCAGCAATACGCCCACGCTTGTCAATCACAGCATTATCAGCAATGTCAGCATAAGAAAAATCCTGACCAATAGGAGAGTCTTCTGTGTTTACTCCTTTAAAACCCGGAGCAACTAAATTAATACTTTGTAGTGGCTGTGCCATACATCAGGCTCCTACGGAATGTACCAGATGGTTTCTTCAGGGTGCTTCTGTGCGTCCATAGCAACCGCGTCAGACAAAAACTTATCAGCAATACCAAAGTACTCAGGTGCTGATGTACCGCCTGTCTCACCACGCTCACGAGCTAACATAGCTATTGCTAGGTGTATCACAGGTTGACTAGGAATAACTAACTTATCAGTATCAGCACTAAGTTCAGCGTTCCTAAGCGTACAATTAAACCGTAAGTCATAAACGGCGTCTGGCTTTGGGTATACGTCTACCTGTGTGTCACCATCAGAATCTACACCGTTATACGTGTAGTACTCAGGAGTGCCTGATGCTGGTGTTCCTATTAAGTACTTGTCGTCAAACCAGCGTTGAGATCGGTATTCCATAGTTAAGTTTGAAGTGTCGTTAATTACGTTTAGTACTTTAATTTTATTTTGCGAACCTGTAAGAACATAGTTAAACGTACCAGAAGAAGTTGTTACAGTTAGTGTTGTTCTAAGAGCCGACCAATCCCAAGCGTCTTCTACTAGTTTTTTAGCGTCGTTAATAAAGTCACCCGCCAGCTTGCTATAAGTACTATCAGCAACACTAGATACTTCGTCTTCACGTAAACGCCTTAACACGTTGTTGACCAAATTTAAATATGTCATGATAAAAACCTTGAAGAAAATTCGGGAAATAAATTTTTAACAATACTTTGCTCAAGTTTTTGAGTATTTTGCGTGGGCTGTGCTCCTGTTAACATGCCAAGAGAAGAAGCTGGTAAAACGTCTGGCACAGGTTGCTTTGCATACGAAATACCACGAACAACAGGATTAAAAGTACCGCCGCTGCTTCCGCCGCCACCACTACTAGCGGGTGTGGAAGTAGTAGTAGTAGGAGGTGTTGTTGTTGTTACAGGTATTTCTTGTTTAACACAGTTGTCCATGTTTTCATCTAGGACGTATCCGGGCAAACAATCGCCACAAGACCCGTCTTCGTTTGTGCTTCTGTTTAAAGAGGCACATTTATTACTCTGTACACTACCTCCACCACACTGTTGATCCCACGCTTTTTGTTGGTTTACCAAGTCAAATGTTAATGCTCCTGTTGGTCTAGGATCTACACTACAATCAAAGTTAAAAACGTTTGGGTTTGGTGTTGTTGTAATTAGGTCTTTAGTACAGTCTCCTCCTTCGTGCGCGCTTGGTGCAGACCCGTCAGGACATTCTTTACAGTCACTTTCTAATGTAGCACCGTTATTACAGGGTGTAGAAGGCTGTTCTCCACAAACACCACTTTCTGGTTTTACAGACCCATCGGGACAATGTGTAGCGCCACACGCTTCTTCCCAATCAGAATGTGCTGCGTTATCTGCAGGATTAAAACTAGGGGTGGATGCAGGCTGTGGTTGAGTACAGTCTATAGTCGGAGGAGGATTAACAACCTCTACACATTCTCCAGATATGTCATCAGGTTCATAGTTTTGAAGTTTACAATCCCCACACGAATCAGTAACCTCGTCATACTCTCTGCCTTTTTGTTTACAGTCTTCTTCAACTGTGTTTACTACTGGCCCTGCATCTTCACACGACTTACTTGCTTCTATGTACTCAAAACCTTCTGGACAAACACAGTTTCCGTCTGCATCTGTTTGTGCTCCTGCATTAACACAATCAGGATTAGGGTTGTCTGGGCCGTACACAGGCGTAACAGGAGGAACACCAATAGTGCCGTCATCGTCTACATCTGTGCCATAGATGTCTTCCAGACCGCCCAAAATTTCTTTACCAAGAATACCGGCTCCAATAACACCCCAAATCCAAGGAGGCATACTGAGGGGGTCTTCTCCAAAAATACCTTTTAACCACTCGTAAACTTCTTTTACTGCATCTTCAGGGTTTGAAACAGCGCCTACAACACCTTCATAAACTTCTGTTACTTTTTCTTCTATTGTATTTCCTAGATCACCAGCAGCATCGCCTATTCCACTTAAAATTTGTCCTGTACACTCAGAAACTGATGCTTCTCCTTCAAAGCAACCTTCGTCAACACCTTCAAAAACTTTTCCAAAAGTATTATCCCAAACATCTGCTATTGACGGTAGTTTAAAAATAGCAGGAATAGGAATCCAATCAGGTATTGGTAAATTAAAAACACCTTTAATTAAAACATCAATATTTTCAAGAATACCTCTAAAAGTCCCATCACTTTCTAACACACCGTAAACATCTAATATAGCAGTGGCGTCTGCTCCTGATTTTTCCATCATGTCTTTGAAAACATCTTCTGGTGTTGCCATAACTCCGCTGGGACCGGTCATGGACATCACAACAGAATTATTCTGTATTCCTGCGCTTTCGTACCTGTTGACAACATCTAAGAAGTCTTCGTCTGTTTCTACGTTTTCTATGTCATTCAAAAAACTATCGTACTGCCACTGATTAAACTCTGTTGACTCAACTTCGTTATTGTCATCGTACCCGTAAACAGTATGCGGATTACCATCAGCATCAACAGCGTAGACTTCGTTTACTCCGTCACCGTCTAAATCACTAGAGTTGTAATCAACAGCACCTTCTGGAAGTGTACCATAAACAGCTTGGAGGTAGGCTTTTAGTGTTTTGAATTCTCTTAGGGCTGTTCCAGAGGGGCCAGTGGTAGAAATACCTCCAGAACTAAAAGGGTAAAAGCCGGGAGCAGGGTCACCGTTATCGGGTTTTACAGTAGGAAGGTCAAAGTCTTGCATTTCTTCATGTGTAGGACCAGCCATTGTTACTTACCACCCTTTAGCTGCATCAGCTTGTCAGCACCACGTATGCCAAAGCTGGCTGTGACTGCAACGTACAAAAGATATTGATACCACTCAGGTAGCTTCCCTAGTTCTGCAAAGGCCACACCTACGCGACCAATAATATCAAGATCGTTCATACCTACGCCCCACATAATAGCTATCACAGGCGCACTCAGGACTACTGTGAACCACTCGTCTTTCCACGAG
>Ga0181397_1000196_pt1 | contig 23233 bp, 7 predicted proteins | sample 20SPOviralmetaG_FD_130126 | JGI IMG/M metagenome (GOLD analysis project Ga0181397, IMG submission 130126) | Marine viral communities from the oligotrophic San Pedro Time Series (SPOT) site, San Pedro Channel, CA, USA - 20 SPOT_SRF_2011-02-23 | ecosystem: Environmental > Aquatic > Marine > Strait...
AATAAACGACGCAGTATATCAGATAATATTAAACAAATAATATCTTGTTTAGAAGTAGAGCCTGTACACGGTTCTACTTGTGGTTTATCTAATGACATAATGATTGTAAGGTCTAAAGAAAAAGTACCTAGTTCTATAGAAACTGCTCATCAAAATTTAATTACAGCTATTGGTCCAACTGGAATTCTAGCTGTTAATTTTCACATGATACCTTATAACAGAGCTCCTTGGGCAGGTTCTAATAGGTACACAAAAAATATGACATTTGCATTTTTATTAGATAGTTTTGTTTATGTTATAGGGCCTGGCGCAGAGATGTTAGAACAAATAAAAGTAGAAGGTGTTTGGCAAGACCCTACAAATATTTCTAATTACACCACTAAAGATGGAGATCCTTGCTATGATGTAGATATTCATGAATACCCTTTATCTACTTCTATGTTAGATTTAATAAAACAGTCTATGCTAAGTCAAAACATGAAACCTATGGTTGATATGCCTACAGATAATTCTAATAACGCTAAGTCTGACGTTCAACCTAACGTTCAAAAATAATGTACGAAAACGGTAAAAGAGGGGAAGGAGTTTATAAAAAAGATTATGGAAGATTAGACATTTATAAATCTTACAAAAAAGATACTATACCAGAATTACAAGTAGATTACAAAATCTTTGGAAAAATTTGTGATGAGTTTAATAAAGAAATAATGGATGAAATTTTAATAAATAGTTCTGAAATAAAATTACCTATAAGAATGGGTTCTCTTAGAGTTAAAAAAACTAAAATGAATTTCACTGATAAAAATACTCTTAGAGTAGATTGGCAGGCTAGTAAAAAATTTAATAAAAGAATTTACCATTTAAACGAACACACAGGAGGATATAAATATAGATTTTATTGGAGTAGAGGTATTATAAAAAACATAACAGCCTACTCTTTTATACCTACTAGAACTAATTCTAGGAGATTAGCTAGTATATTAAAAGATAATAATAGAGAATTAGATTATTTTATGTAATGGTTAAAAAAATAAAAGCCCCAAAAGGATTTCATTTTATGATAGATCAAAAAACTAAAGACTATTTTATTATGAAAAATAAAGAAGGAATTTATAATTATCATAAAGATGGTAGTTATGAATCTTCTTTGTTTATAGAGATAGATACTAAAGTAAAAACTAAAACAACAGTACAACCTGCACCTGCACCTAAAGCAAAAAAAATTCAACCTAAGAAAAAAGTTACAAGAACTGTAACACCTACTACAACTCCAAGATCTTCAGGAGGAGGTTACTCAGGAGGAGGTTACTAGTATGGCGTTAAAAAATAACATATTATCTTTTTGGAAGCAGGTTAAGCTTAAGTCCTCCGACATGTTTACTTTATTTAAAGTGGGTGTTGGAGTTAAAGTTCCTAAGAATAAATTACACGTTAAAGATTCTTCTACACCTTTAAGAGTAGAAGGGCTTGCAAACACTTCTATTACTTACACGCCAGCTGTAGATTACTATACTATAATTACAGATCCTAATGGAGTTTTTTACAGACAACCTGCAGGAGCTCCAATATCTACAGGAAAAATATATGACGCAGATGGCAATCAATTTTTAACTGGAAGCAGCGGTAACACAACTGTTAAGGGTAATTTATCTGTTGAAGGGACTTTAACTTTTGGAGGAAGTTCTTCTGCGCTAATTACTGTACCTAATGGAGGAACAGGAGCAACTACATTTACTAGTAATGCAATACTTACAGGTAATGGAACTTCTGCTATACAATCAGAATCTACTCTAACTTACTCTGGAGAAATTTTAACTATGGGTAATGAAGATAGTGGGCCTTTTACTATAAAAAGAACTCAAAGATCAGGTAGTAATTTAGCAGGAGGAAGCTTACAATTCCAGGCAGGCTTTGGAACAGGTAGTGGAGGCGGAGGCGACTTTTTATTTTTATCAAGTGGCACTAATGCAACTGCAACAAGCTTAGGAGATTTGCAAGTATCTGCAACACTAACTAGTGGAGGAAATCTTACTTTACTAGGAGACCTTACAATTAGTGGAGGTAACATTACAAATGCGGTTACGTTTGATTCGGGCATCACTAATGCAGGAACTATAGCTGCAGGTATTTGGAATGGTACTGCAATTGCACAATCAAAAATAGCAGATCAAGCAATTAATGAAGCTAAACTACAAGTATCTAACGATCCTACTAATGGTTACATGCTCACTGCTCAGTCAGGAGATACGGGTGGGCTTACTTGGGCAGCTGCACCTACTGACACTAATACTCAGAACACAACAACTTTATCTTTTGTTGATAGCTCTGATGATATTTTACTTAGAAATACAACTGGAGGAGCTGGGTCAGGGACAGACGATATAAAATTTGTTGCAGGATCTAACGTAACACTTACTCACACTAATGCCGATAGTATAACTATAGCGTCTACAGATACGAATACTACATACAGTGTACAAGACGATGAGCTATCTCAAAACAATTTTACGGATGCAGATCATACTAAGTTAGATGGTATAGAAGCATCTGCAGACGTTACAGATACAGCTAATGTAACTGCAGCTGGTGCACTTATGGATTCAGAACTTACAGATTTAGCAGGCGTTAAAGGTGTTACAATATCAACATTGCAAGTTAAACCAAGTGAAGGTGCATTTGCTAATGGAGATAAAACTAAACTTGACGGTATTGAGGCCAATGCTACAGCTGACCAAACTCAAGGTGAAATAAATGCGTTAGGCATTACTGCTACAGGAGTAACAGGAGCTACTGACTCAGATGTAGAAATAACATCTGATGGTGAGGTAACTGTAAAACTTGACTCAGATAATGACGAGTCACAACAAAAGTTTAAAGTAGTTAACAACTCAGGAACTGAAAAGTTTAGTATCAACGAAAGTGGTGTAGCAACTTTTACAGGAGACATAACAGTTAATGAAAAAATAACAAACACAGGTACTGATAACGATTTGACTTTAGAAACAGATGGTTCTATGACATTTGTTATTGATAGAGATAACGATGAAACAAGTCAGTCTTTTTCTTTTAAAAATTTTAATGTAGAAGTAGCAAACTTAGATGAGGCAGGTAATCTTCAGATAGATGGTAACTTAACTTTAGATGGTACAGTAGATGGTAGAGATGTAGCAGCAGACGGAACTAAGTTAGATGGAATTGAAAGTGGTGCAACTGCTGACCAAACAAATGTTACAGGCTCTTCAGGTTCTTGTACAGGAAATGCAGCTACAGCTACAGCATTACAAACAGCAAGAAATATAGGTGGTGTTAGTTTTGACGGTACATCTAATATTGATTTACCTGGTGTTAGTGAAACAGGAGACCAAGATACAAGTGGTAACGCAGCAACTGCTACAGCTCTGACAACTGGGAATAAAAATATAACTGGTACTTTAGGTGTAACAGAACTAATAACTTCAAAACAAAGACATTTAATAAGATGTGGTTTTTATGGTAACGCATCAAGAATGTATATGCCATTTAATTATGGTGGTACTTTTGAAAGCACCTCTACTTCTGGTTACTCTGAATATGGTGCAGTTATAATGCCTTGTGATGGTTATGTAGAGTCTGTAATAATAAGGTCAGAGCAGGCTTGTGGTGATTCTATAGTTACAGTTCTTGTTGCAAGCAATGGAACAGAAGTGCCAACGCTATCTCCAGGTTCTTTTGCCTCACCTACAGTTGATATGGCTGCAGATGATACATCATATAAATTTACAGGGTTTGTTAATCAAGGCGGTACATCTAATAGTTTTAGTGCAGGTGATGTAATTATGATAGCCTTTGACCCTACAAGTTCATCATACGACACTACAGCAACAGCAGTATTAGTTTTCGATTGGAATAATCAATTATAAAAAATTTAAAATGGCATTAAACGGAAAATATATATCACTAAAGTCAATAATGGAACAAGTGTATGCTGATAATGGGTATCAGTACGAGCTGCCTTGGGTTGATGCAATAATGTGGACAGAAGAAGCTCTTAATTTAATTGGGCATCCTAGACAGTATGTAAGAAAAGTTACAGGCCACAAAGAAAATCCTAATTTAGATATTAAAAATTATAGAGCAGAGCTTCCTGTAGACTTTCACAGTTTAGAGCAAGTAGCTGTTAATGGTATGCCTGCAGAATACTCTGGAAATACATTTCACCATTTACTCGATGGTGGGTGTTGTGGTGTAGAAGGCTTTACAAATCTAGCTGCTAACTTGCAAGAAAAAAATTACGGAGAGTTAATAAAAACTACAGACACTTCAGGATCATCTGTTTACAGACAAAGAACAAGTCAAGAGCTTAAAGATCTAAATTTAAACTCTGAAGGAGTTATGTCTTTTGATATGAATGCAATGCTAGACACTACGTACTCTCCTATTACATTTGATTTAAACAATAACAATATTACATTATCAGTGAAAGAAGGGCAGGTATGTATGGCGTATCTAGCTATACCTACAGATGAAGAAGGGTTGCCTCTTATACCTGATGACACTAGTTATAGTCTTGCAGTTAAAAAGTATTTAACTATGAAACTTGATTACATTGAATGGCGTAGAGGTACGTTAGCTCCTGCAGTATACGATCACTCTGAGCGTGAATGGATGTGGTATGTAGGACAAGCTGGCAATAAAGCTAAAATGCCTAACATAGATCAATTAGAGGCAATTAAAAATCAAACTATGAGATTGCTACCTAACGTAAATGCACACGAAACATTTTTTAAACGAGTAGGTTCGCCTGAAATAAGAAAAAACTTTAGTAAATAATGAGAGATCAGCAAGTAAATAGTTTTGGTGGGGGTATGATGAAAGATTTAGGAACTACTATTCCTCAACAAGGAACTTATGTAGATGCTAAAAATATTAGAGTTATATCAGATGCTTCTGGGCAAGAAAATAATTCAGGAGTAATAAAAAATGTTAAAGGAAATAAAAAATCTTTAGATTTTTCAGAAAATAATGTATTTGAATTTGTAGAAGTTTTTGTACCTGATGCATACTCTTTATGGGTAAGCACGGACTCTTTAACTTTAGATGATTTAGAAGACGGGGGAGATTATTTAATATGGCCTAGCCACACATACTTAGGAATTACTGCAAATAATTTATTTTATGTATATTATAATAACAGTGTTGATATTGAATTATTTAAACAAAGTCTTTCAGATCCTATACAATATATAGAAGAATACTTAATGGAGTACGATGAAACTCCAAATATTTATGGTTGGGCTACTTTTCAAGAAAGTTATTTAAATTTATATGAAACTCTTTTAGAGTTAATTGAATTTGAATCTGTAGAAATTATAGGTAGTTGTTTAATTAGAAATACTGCAATTATTTTTTGCAATTTAATTTATGAAGCAGGAGTTATGTCTTCTGTTTTAAAGTGGGATTTAAATTCTGTAGGAGCTTCATTAATTTACAGTTCTTCAGAATTAAATTTTAATAAAGATTTCCCAATTGAAGCGGTTTCAAGATATGAAGCAGAAAATATTCAAAGAGTTTATTGGACAGATAATTTAAACCCTGTTAGAAGTTTAAATATTGCTCAAGAAGATCTTTTTAGTGTAACTGTAGAAGAAACTTCTTTAAGCATTCCTGCTACTTTTAGTTCTCCTAAAATAAAAGAAGTGAATAAGTCTGGTACTCTTCCCGCAGGAATGTATCAGTATGCATATAGATTAAAAACATTAGAAGGAAACGTAACTAGATTTTCTCCTTTATCTAATTTTACACATATAGTAAATGGATCGCAGTATTGGGATTACCAAGAAGATCCTGAAAATCAAACTGAATATAGTAACACTGCTCCTGGAGAAATAACAGACAAAGCAGTTGTTATAGAAATAAGTGGTGTTGATTTAGATTATGATTTTATAGAAATTGCAGCAATTTATAAAGCGAGCGATAATTCTATAACAAATGCATACTTAATAGACACCACTAGAATAGATAAAGAAGTTATTAAAATAACTCACTCCACTGATGTTGGAGCATCTCTTCTTATAGAAGAAATTACAGAAATAACTAACACTCCTAGTAAAGTTAAAAGTATAGCAACTAAAGATAATCGATTATTTTTAGGAGGAGTGCAATACTCTCCTTTTAATTTAGAGTTTAATTCTAGGGCTTATAGATACAAAAGATCAGACGGAGTTAAATATCCTAGACTTCCTTTAGATAGCGAAGAAGAGGCAACTACATACGTAGACGAAGAATTTAATCCTATAACTTTAGAGGGAAACTCTGAGTACACAGAGCAGCACAATATAGATGCTGTAAATCCATACAACAATTCTACTAAAGAAGAAATTACAGCAGGAAATAATTATAAATTTAGAAAAGACGGTGTTACTCTAGGAGGAGAAGGGCCTAACATAAAATATAAATTTATAAAGAAAAGGTTAGAAGGTAATAAAGGTTATTTTATTCCTAATGAAGCTCCTTATGTAAAATCTACTTTTAGAAGTGATTCTGAAGCGGGAGATTACAAGTCTCCTGAAAATGTTTCTGAGTTTATAGGATACCATCGTAACGAAATATATAGGTTTGGAATTGTACTTTATGATTTACAAGGTAACCCAGGGTTTGTAAGTTGGATTGGGGATATAAAATTCCCAGACTATCAAGACTATGATATTAATCATTCAGAAGGTATTTATAACTTTACTTTAGCTCAAGTAGGAGGAACTACTGATAGCGGTACTAATTACATATACAATACAGGTGACACAAACCCAAATGCATATCAAAATATAGAAGTAAACGATACTTCAAATTTAACAGAAGATGATATAATTGAAAGTAACTACAATAACGATTCTGGAGAGTTTAATCAATCTGCAGGCGGGCAAATATATGCGTTAGGAATTGAATTTAAAGTAACAATACCTACTGAAATAAAAAATAAGATAAGTGGGTACAGAGTAGTTAGAGTAGAAAGAAAGCAAGAAGATAAAACAATTCTTGGGACAGGTGTAGTTAACTTTGCCACTGAATTTTGGAACTATGAAGATCAGAATTTATATTCTGGTTTTAGTAAAGGAATGAGTATTAATCAAGTTCCATTAGGTTACGGTATGCAAACTGGAGGTGAAGGAGCTCAAAATTTAGGACAATATATAAATAGAAGTATAACAATAGATTCTCCTGATTTTGCATTTGGACAATACCCTACTTCAACATCTAATTATTTAAAAGTTATAGGGGTAGCTACAGGAAGAAGAGAAGATAATTTTGAAGACACTAATTCAGGATCAGCTGCATGCTACTCTAGCCATAAATTAGGATTAACTGAAAGTTCTTTATTTAGCACATATGATATAGAATACGCATCAAAAATAGAAGCGGGAGGTAATTTAACAATTCCTAATTTTGAGCTAGAACCAGATAGTGCTTATTTAAATGATCAGCAATTAGGATTTTTTAATAATTATTATTTTAATCCTCCTTTTGGTGGAGAGTCACCACCTTTACTAGGTAAAGGAGAAGAAACTTTATTTATTAGATTAGCTTTAGACAATGGTTTAGAGTATAAAGATTTTATTAATGATGCAGTTTTTGATGAAAATATTGGTGTACTTGGGACAGGTAAAATTTTAGCCTCTGTAAAGTCTCCAAGACCTAATCAATACGGAGGTAACACAGAGTTAAAAAGAAAAAATAACAGCTATATAGCTGCAGGGCTCTTTGTATCTATTAATAATAGTGAGTTATTAAACGAATATAATTATCATTCTGTTTGGGGAGGAGATATATATACAGTAATATACGATCTTGAAAAAATGAAAAAAGTTTCTGTTTCAAGTGCTCTAGCATCTGCTGTATCTAAATCAGTTAATTTTGCTTTCCCTGTAGAATCTACTTTTAATACAACTTTAAGAGGAGGATGGCACTTTGCAAACAAAGTAGATTGGAGTTCAAATAATGAAACTCCTTTAAATTCTTTTGATCTATCGTCTTGTTATTCTTCTGAAAATAATACAGAAGTATTCATACCTAAACCTTTGCAATTTAATGAAGTTTCAAGTTACGATACTAGAGTTATGTATTCTGATGCAAAAATAAATAACACTCTTACAGATAATTGGAAAAAATTTAGATTAGAAAATTATAAAGATTTAGATGGAGCTAGCGGGCCTATAACAAAACTTATACTTCACGATGATAATATATATTTTTTACAAGAGAGAGGGTTTGGAGCTTTAAGTATTAATCCTACATCAACGGTAATAGATGAAAGTGGTTCTGCAATTGTTTTAGGTACAGGTAGTGTGATACAAGATTTTAAATACCTCTCTAGCAATATAGGGGCACAATCTAGAGAAGGGGTGGTAAGCACCTCTAAAGGTATATATTGGGTAGACCAATTAACAAGAAAATCATATGCATTTAGAGCTAACGGCTTGGAAAGTTTATCAGATGTAAATGGTATGAAATCTTGGTTTGCTAGCAACATTAATAATAATACAAGCATTGTTTTAGGAGTAGACTCTTTAAATAATGAAGTGTTAATTTCTACTTTAGATAATACGCTAGCATTCAACGAAGTAATAAATAAGTTTACATCTTTTTATACCTACGGAACTACTATGTATCTAAATTCTTTTGATCGTTTATTTTCTGCACAATATTCTAATTTGTATGAGCATAATGTAGGAAATGAAAATACTTTTTATGGAACATCTAACGAAAGTAGTATAGAGTTTGTTGTAAATAAAAATCCTATATACACAAAAGTGTTTGATAACATAGAGTGGTACACAGGGTCTGATACTAATAAATTCCAGAGCGCAGTGTTTGAGAACAGTGTAAATGCAGTGTCCATTGCTTTAACGGACGCAGTAGTTAAAGAACGAGTGACTAAATTAGCAGTACCAAGAACTGAAGATGGTGCTAGGTTTAGAGATACTTACATAAAAGTTAAACTACAAACTGCAAAAAGTTTTGTATTGCATTATGTAAAAACCTTATTTAGAATTTCTAGAAGATAATAAAATATAGTACCTTGCAAAATTATAGTAAATAGTATGAACGGAGATCCAAAGAAAAAAGAAAAGAATCCTAGTCCTTCTAATAGGTTTATGGATTTTATGACAATGTCAGGCCCTTATTCTATGAAATCAGTTAAATCTGATATAGGGCCTAATGCACCTTGGTGGATTGATCAAGACTACAGGCATACAAAATATAGAGCCGACCAGGAAGAAGCAAAATTAAAAGGAGAAACAGATGCGTTTAGTGGATTGGAGAAATTTTATTTAACTAGTCCTATGCTTCAGAGTATAGTTGGAAATATTACGTCTGACTATGGGGGAGATTATCGAGAAACTGCATTCCGTACGATGAAACCTTCTCACGGTGCAGGATCAATTTATAGTCTTATACATAATATGAGAGGAGATGAGCCTATACCTATGGTTGATGGTAAATATAGATCTGATGAAAGAATGTACGGCCAAGCTTTAGGTTTAGATTATATACCTAAACTTCCTGAATCTTCTTACAAACCCTCTACATCAGAAAATCCAGATGCAAAGTATTCTTCTGTAATGGAATACCTTAATCCTGCAGAAGTATTAAAACAAATAGATGCGCTTAACTCTGGATTTCCTACTGAACAAGAACTTAGAGAAGGATTTTATACGCAAGGTAAAATATATTCTGGCCCTGGTAGTAAACATAATGTAGAGTTTAGTGATGATCCTGATTTTGGATATAATAAAACTGCGGCTAGAGCAAACACTTTTTCAGAAAAAGATCTTGAAACTTATAATGATTTCTTTCATCCTTTAGAAAACTTTACTATGGGTGCAGGACAAGATGATAAAGGAACTTATATTAGTATTTATGACAAGTATGATGTAGCTAGTCCTACACTAAATAAATACTTACAACCATATGAAATATACGATAGGATTTATTATACAACAGATGAACAAGGTAACAGAATACCTATGAAAAAATACGGAGGACCAACTGATCCTCCGACAGGTTTAGCTGCAACGTATGATTTACAACCTGCTATGGATTATAATATCAACAGATTAAATAATCCTTTTTTTCAAAATAGATTAAGAAAAGAATACTCTAACGCTCATGGCATAGATTTAACAGACCAGCAAATGTCTGATTTAATTTCTGGTGGTATAGACATGATTAACACTGGTGGTAATACTGCTACGTATACAGAAGAAGGAATGGCAAATACTTCTTCTAGAGCAGCAGGATTTATGAGAGGTGATTATAGTTTTAATCCTTTATTAGGAAAAATTCCTAGCCCTGTTTTAGGGCAAATATCTTTACGCCCAGGTCTTGATGAAGATGCTACGAAAAGTGTAGCTAAACACGAAGTTGGCCATAGATACAATGCCGCTTTAGGAACTCCTTTTTCAAGTAGCACGCACTCTCCCTTAATAGATCAGTCTATTGCTTATAATCAAAGTTTCTTTAATAAACCTTATACGCAAGGAGCTTATAGAATAGAAAATACTGAAGAAGGAGAAATAGGAAGTAACAGGTCAAGGTATTATAGATCTCCACACGAAATTAAATCTTATAAATTACAGTTAGAAGATGAAATGCAGAATCAAGGAGTTTGGAATCCTATGAAATCTGAATTTGATCAAAGCAATTTAAGATCTTTACTAGGAAACGAAAGAGTACTTTCAGGTTCTACTACAAATGTTATGACTCAAGGATTAGGCCTTAACAGTTTAGCAGAAGCTTACAAAGATGTAGATCCTTATGGGTTTAACGCTAATCCTTTTCATAGTGGTGCGCCAGCGGTTTCTTTTGAAGGAAATGAATTTAAAGATGCTCAAGTACCTCTATTAGATTCTAAAGGAATTCCTTTAAATTCTGGAGTTACTGCTTCAAGAGGTGATATAGCAAGAAAATCAGTGGGCTCTAATGTTAGAGATACACACACAATTCTTGGAGGGAGCAAAGCTAACCCTTTAACTCCTGGTAATGCTTACGAAAAAAATCCTGACGAATATTTGTACGAAGGTTATAGTAATCTAGAAAGTAATCCTTATAGTTCTAGAAGCTTAGGAGATTTTAGCGTAAGAGATCAAAAAAAATATAGAGGGTATGCTAGCGATATAGTAAAAGGAAGTAACAAAAATTTTAGAAATTTATTTAATAAAGGAATGTCTTATAAAGACATGAAAGATAAATATTTTGCTAACGCAGGAAATGTTGTAGGATTAACACAAGATATTAATAGTCTTACAGGAAGTGAAAGTGGAAATGCATATTGGAATAATGAAATAAAAAATAATCCTGAAGTACAAGCTGCTTACGAAAGAATGTCTGGAATAAATGCAGAAACATTAGATAAGTATAATGTAAATTATAAAGAGCAGCAGGGAGAAATAAATAGAGTAAATCCTATGGTAAATGTTTCTGACCAGTTAAGTAAAAGAAAATATAAAAAAGCTGTAAAACAAAATGCTAGGAATATAGCTGATTTTATTAAAACAGGATACAAAGAGCAAACAGGAAGTTCATACAAAAAAGATGAAAAAATTCTTATGGATGCTTACAATAATGTAATGAAAGGGTATCAACAGTCTAGCTATAGAGATATGCCTGCTCTTGAGGGAGAAATTAAAGACTCTTATAATAAAAGAAAAAAATTTCAAGGAGAAAATTGGATGGATTTTGTTCCAGATGTAGATGGAGTTCCTGCTAAAGATATAGGAGAAAATGCAATACAATTTATGAATGAAGTTGCTATGGAAGATCAATCTTATAACATGGCTAAATACGGAGGAAAAATGGAACAATATAAAAAAGGTGGTAGACCAGGATTATGGGCTAACATACATGCAAAAAGAAAAAGAATAAAAGCAGGTAGTAAAGAAAGAATGCGTAAGCCTGGTAGTAAAGGAGCTCCTACAGCAGCAGCTTTAAAAAGATCGCAAGCAACTTACGGTGGTATGTTACCTGAGTACGGACTTGGAGGGTTTCTAAAAGGAGCTCTTTCTGGTGTTGCAGGTAGTGTGCCTATAGTAGGAGGAATGATGCAAAACGCTATTGGAGTAGACCCTAACGATCAAAGCGCTCAAGCAGGACAAATGTTTGGAGGGATTGGGTCTATGTTATTTAATCCTATGGGAGGTGCAGGCAAAGCAATGAATGCGTTTGCAGAAGATGGTGGAGAGTTTATGCCTGAAGTAGATTACGAAGCTGAAGATGGGGAAGTTATTGTAGGTGATGTTAAAGTAAACAGAGCTTACAACGGTGGTACTATGAAATCATATAAAGGAGGAGGCATGCATTTACTGTCTGGGCCTAAACATTCAGAAGGAGGTATAGGTATTATGCAATTTGGAGGAGACTCTTCTTATGTGTTTAGCAATAGTATGGATTTAAAAGTGCCAAAAGAGTTTGGAAAATTTAATACCTTTGCTGATGCAGCTAAGTCTAGAAGTAAAAGTTTAGAAGACATTGCCGAGATGCGAATGGGTGGAGAATCTTATGATAAAAAGACTGCAGATTTAATGGAGCCTTTAGCTATGGTAGAATTTGAAAACTTATTTAATGCTCAGGAAGATTTTAAAGAGCAAAACAATATAGGTAACCCTACAAGAACAGCTCAGTTTGGGGAAGAGTTCGAGCCTAATCCTGCACTAATGGGTGATGCACCTAGTTTAGGAGGGAGTTTGTTTCCTGCAGGATATGGAGAGTCTCAAGGGTTAAACGCTACATACGGTAGTGGAATGAATTTACCAGGAGTAAGTTCACCTAAATTAAAAGAAGATAAATCTAAATTGCCTTGGCAATTATATGCTGCTAACGCTTTACCTGGAGCTTTTAATATGGCTAAAGGATTGTTTGGAACAGCTCCTACGTTAGAGTTAGAAAGAGAAGAAAAGCAAGACTATAGAAATTTCCAACCCCTTATGGATACATATTTAAGAGGGCAAGGAAGAAGTTTAGCTTTAGGTAGAGCAGGTTTAGAAGGTTCTGGGGCAACAGGTTCACAACTTAGAGCTGGATACCAAGCTATGAATAGTGGGGCTCAATCGCAAATGGGGCAGTTTATGAATCAATTATCTCCTCAAATAGAAGAGTCTAGAAGAGCAACTGATACATTTAATCAAGGTGTTATGTCTAGAAATGATCAAAAAACATTAATGGAAGATGAGTTTGCTATGCAAAACGATCCTGCAAATTCATTCTCTACAGGTCTAGGTCAATTAATTAATGCAGGTACTAATTTGTATATGGATAATTTAAGATCTAAAAACATAGGAACACAAATGTATGATATGTTTGGAAAATTTATAGGAAATAAAAGACAAAGAAGTTAAATTATGGCTATAAAATACGGAAAAGGTTTAAGAGGAGCTCTTGGTAGAATGAAAGACGTGGAACAACAGTATGTTGGGCTGCCTTACAAAGAGATGATGGCAGGTAATTTAATGCGTCAAGCTTCTTACGATAAAGGACAAGAAACTATAGACACTATTGATAGTTTATACAATCAACCAGTGTTGCAAAAAGATCGAGATCTTCTACAGAGAAGTGAAGAGGCTTTTAATGATAATTTATCTAAACAAATAGAATCTGTAGGAGGAGACTTAGGCAAGTTAACTGGATTTCTTAATTCTGAATTTAGACAAGTTGCTAAAAACCCTATTTACTCTAGAGCTTTACAAAATAAAAAAGATTTTGATGAGTATTATACTCAGGTTATGGACGCTAGTATAGACCAGCCGATGAAAAACTTTTATATAAACAAAGCTCTTAACAATTACCAAGGAGCTGATCAGGGTATGTTTAGAGGGCAACCTTTTTCTGAAGTTACTGCTCAAGATATACAAAAAGATTTAGCAGCTCACGCTAAAAACTTATACAGTACAGCTCCTAAACAAGAAAGAGAAATTGATGTTTTAGTTAACGAAACTACTGGAGAGAGTTATACTAACCCTGAAGTAATAGAAAAGTATTTAGCAAACCCTATAGAAGGTTATAGTATAAAAAAACAACAAGTAACGCAAACTCAAAGAACTCCTAAAGAAATACAAGAAAGTTTGTTTGGGTACGCAACTAACGCGTATGGATCTTCTATACAAGATATGGCTGAAGCTATGGGAATAGATCCTGATGTATACATGCAAAGTATAGTAAATCCTTTAGCAAATACTTTCTTTAGAAATGATATATCTATGGGGCAAATGTACAACACTCCCTCATCTTCAAGCGACTCAGATAAAGATGAAGAGTCTGGAAAAGATTTAAGTTTAAGAAGAGGTATAGGATTACCTATAGAAAATAAAGGGTTAGCTATGCTAGATAATTTAGTGTCAAACAATATAACCGACCCTGGTAAATTAGTAGATACGTTAGTAGAAATGAGAGATGCAAACGAAATAAGCAATATAGATACTTCTATCCTTACATCTGCAGTTGACGCTGCTGTTGCACAAACTACTGATGCATTTGGAGGTAGAATTCCTAATATGGAAGAAAGTCTTCAAAGAGCTATGGGAGATAATCCTTTAAAAGAATACTTTACAGACGAAGAAGGTAAAGTAGACATGGAAAAATTAAAAATAAATGTATTTTTTGGAAATTCTGCATGGATAGGCGGTGTAGCGGAAGAAGATAGAGACGGTGTAATAAATCTTAGAGATGAGTTAAGAGAAGTTCAAAAAAATGTTGCAGGTAAAACTGAAGAAATAAATACACAATTTAAACAGATTATTAAAGACATGGTTACAGCTGAACCTCAAGCTCAGATAATAGATTTATCAGATACGCAAGCAGGTAAAACAAACATAGCAGCAAAAACTATATTAAGTAATCCTGATTTAAGTACAGAAGTGTATCAAATTTTAAGTGGTAATAAAATTGAAAGACTTAATTCTAATCAAATGGAAAATATATTTGACGAAGATAGTAGCGCAGTAATAACTGGTTATCAAAGATACCCTCAAACAGAAGCGTCAGGTACGTTTAGAACTTTAAATATAGAGCATAAAAAAGGTAGAGGTGGTAATGTAAATACAAAATCATATAAAATAAAAATGCCTGAAGAGCAATTCCAATCAATGTTTACTCAAGGAGAGCTTAATATTCAAGAAGGTGTTGACGAAAAGTATTTAGATTATAAAGGTATAGATGCAGAACCAGTGTCAAGAGTGGCTGCATTACCTATAACAGGTATGAATTCTATCTTACCTCAAACAATAGAAAGTATTGAAGCAGCTATAGATGGAGAATCTATTACAGATAATGCAGATGTTTCTGCTAGAATTGTAAAAGAAACTGTAGGGTTGCGTGTAGAAATACAAGTAAGAACAAAAGATGGTTTTAACCGTAAAGTTGTAGAAAATGTAGCAACTAGATCAGAAGCAGGAAAATACATAAGCACTTTGCCTCAAATAATGTTAGAAGAGTATTTATACGACACAGAAAATAGAAAAAATAATTAGTATCTTTGGAAAAATAAAATAATTATATATGCTACAACCTAAAAAGTCGGGAAAAAGAAATATAGCCGAGAGCTACAACCGACAATTTAATGAAATGGGCCCGTTAGAAAAAGGTTTATTAAAATTAAGAATAGAAAGTCAGGATCAATTACCTGAAATCCCTTACACTTTTAGTCAAGATCAGCTAAATTCTTTTAAAGATGAAGGCCTCTCACCAAGTTTATACGCAGACATGGACAGACTCCTTGGACAAAGCCAATCAGGTTTTGATCGAGGATTTAATGTTTTTGCTAGAGGTTTAGCTAAAACTGTACCTGCATTCTTAGAACCTATTGGGTATGGTGTAGATTATGTATCTAATTATGTTATTGGAGACATTCAAGAAGGTGAAGAAGATTTTAGAAATAATTTTAATGATTATCTTAAAAGTATTGAAGAAGATATAGATGCAGCTTTACCAGTATACAAAGGAGATATAGAAGACGAACCAACTCCTTTGAGTTCAGGATGGTGGGTTAATAATGGAGATCAAGTGATAAGATCTTTAGGTTACTATCCTTACGGTATGATAGCTGGTAGACTATTAGGGTCTGCAACTAGCTTTGCTTTAAGTAGAACAGCGCAATCACTTAATGCAACTAAAACTGCAGCACAACTCGCAAATCAAGGTAAAAATATAGAAAGAATTAGTAGAGGAACTTCCGCTGCATTCACGGGTATTACACAAAATTATTCTGAACACATGCACTCTGCAGGAAATGTATTTGCAGAGAATAAAGCAGAATATGCTAAGATATTTAGAAAGTTAGACCCAGATGCAAGTGACGAAGAAATAGATAAAAGAGCTAGAGTAAAAGCAGGGGCCGACGCTGCTAATGTAGTTACGCAAGGTAGATGGAATTTGTTATTTGAAATCCCTACTAACTATATGTTATTTAGAAGCCCTTCTACTACAAGAGCGTTATCTGGAGTAGCATCATCAGGTGCTAAAAAGACAGCACAAAGAGCTGCAATAGGAACGCTAGAACCTCTACAAGAATACAGTGAAGAAGTTTGGACTGGGTACTTAGAAAAAGAAGGAGCCAGACAAGTGGGTATAGAAAAAGGATACTATGAAAATGATTACTCTACAGGAGTAGATCGATGGGCTGAACATGCTATGTCTTATGAAGGTGTAACTGAAGGTTTATCAGGTCTTATTGGGGGTGGTATGTTTAGTGCATATTCTTTAGCTTTTACTGACGGTAAAGCAAGACGTGTAAAGCTTGAGCAAGAGAAAGCTAACGCTGCTTTTGCTAACGATACAAAAAAATACAATGATTTAAATGAAGTAGCTCTCTTTGAAACCTTTAGAGCCAATGCTCAAAAAGGTACATACGAAAGTATGATTAAGAATTTTGAAGATGTAAAGAATATGTCTGCAAAAGATGCAGCTGACAGGGGTATGGATGCTGACTATAAAGAGAAAGCACAACGCGCTATAGATAAAGCTCTAGAATATGAGCAAGAGTATAACGCTAACATATACTTATTTAATGACCCTGTTAGAGCAGAAATACTTACAAGAAGTAAGTATGTACAAAACTTATTAAACGATGAGGTAGAGCAAGCTAATACATCTCTTTCAGAAGCTAGCGTAGAAGTTAGTAAGTATTTAAATGCTAAAGGATCTCCTGCAGAACTTAATGAAGCTATAGAATTAAGCACTAAAGTAGAGGCTTATAATGTTGCTATAGATAAACTTACAGAAGAGTACAATGAGTTATCTAAAGACATTAAGAATAATAAAGATCGTACTTTAGATAAAGGAGAAAACGGTGCAGACATTAAGGCTAGAATAGAAGACATTCAGTCTAAGAGAGATGCAGCTGTTAAGCAAAGAGATACAGTGATAAATAATTTACCTGAGTCTGCAACTCAAGAACAGTTAAATACTATTATAGATGAAGGGTTCAAACCTGGCAGTCCTTTGTACCAAAAAACTTTAGCAGAGTACAATGTAATAGATGCAAACTCTAGATACGCTAAAGAAGTCGATAGGTATACAGAATTTAAAAACAACCCTTCTAAGCTTAAGAAAGAAGCAAATAATATAACAAAAAGAGCTAAAAAAGTAGAAAAAGCTCAGAAATCTAATCGTAAAAAGCAAAAAGCAGAGGAAAAAGCTGCAAATATTAAAAAGAAAGTTGAAGCTAAAAAACAAAAAGCTACTTCTAATAAAGTAGAAGGAGAAGATAGTACATCTAAAAATATACAAGCAAAAGAAGAAGCTCAAGTTAATTTAGATGATATATTAAAAAGTGGTGAGCAAGCTCCTGAAGAAATTAAACTAGAAGGAGAAGCACCTAATGTAGATGAGCAATTAAATAAAGTTATTAGCCAAGGAGATATAGAATCTATGGAGGCGTATCAAGCTATGCTTGAAGGCCAGTTATCTCCAGAGCAAGAAGCTGCACTGCAAGAATCTATACAAAATAAAAAAACTAATAAAGAAACAGCTAAAAAGAATAAAGTAGAGGAAAACTCTAACACTGCTGAGGTAGCATCTGCAGCTGTAAACGACAAAACGATAGGAGAAAACTCTGAAGGTGATAGACAAGTTAAAAACTTTAATTACCAAAAGAATGAAGACGGCTCTATACCTTACGAAGCTCAAAGTGGATTAACAGAAGAGCAAGATAAAAAACAACTTACAAAAGAAACTAAAGATTCTGTACCTAACAATCCTAAAACTAGAATAGGTATTAGAACTAAGCAGATAATAGATGGGGCTAATGCGATGGCATATCTAGCTGTAGACTATGTATCTAAACTAATCAATACACCTAGTGGAGAAATATTTGTAAGACAAACCGCCTCTAAGGATAAAACTAAAACATTAGTTCCTGAAGTAGAGTCTCCAAACTTCTTACAAAAAGGTGCTCCTATAACTTTACGTACAGTTAAACCAGGCTCTAAAGGTGTTAGGTATGTGTATGATAATTTAGGCATGCCTAAAGAAATTACTTGGCAATACTCTGACTTTGTTAAAGAGGCTATCGGAGCAATACCTGCAGAAATAAATGCAAACGAAATACCTATAGAAATTGTAGCTACCGTACAAGGTGAAGAAAAAGTTATAGGTTATGTGCACGACACTAATTGGGTGGATGCTCAGTTAGCTACAGGCCAAGCACGTAATGTTGTAGAAGAAATAAAAGATCAAAAAGGAAGCTTTGATAACTGGAGTTACCAAAAAGCAGAAATACGAAGTTTAAGAAAAAATATTATAGATGCAGGAGGAGAAGTTACAACCACTATAAGTGAGGTAGCTTCAGGTACTCCATTTTTAAATGTTGTATTTGCAGAAGATGGCACCCCTACAGGTAAAACTGAATGGGAAGGAGTTAAAAGTTTAATGCCTGGTTGGAGAGATTTATCTATAGCTTTTAGAAAAGTAGGTGGATGGAGAACTAATTCTTCTGATAGAGTTGATGATTTTATTATAAACGATAAAGAATACAGTGACGGTAGAATAGGTTTAGTGTTACCCACTAAAAAGAAAGGAGAATCTTTTGTAGCTCCTTTATGGACTAAGCCACTAAACATTTCGCAGATAAATACAATTATGTATGCTGCAACTGCATTAGAAAATCCTGCTACAGCTAAAAGTATATCTGATGCATTAGGGTTTGATTTTAGTAAGAAAAATGCTTCTGCGTTATACACTTTTGTAAATAGAATAGCTTACACAAATAGCTTTGAGTTTGATCCTAAAAAACCAAACGAAACAGTGTACTTTGATGTTAACCCTAAGAACAATGCTATTATGATAGCTACTGAAGGGAATAGAGTTATCTATACAAATAAACCAGATAGTATACCAGCTAACTTAGATATTACTAAATCAAAAGTACTACCTATCCAAGGTAACGAAGCTGCTGTTAGAAAAATACTACAAACAGTGTTACCATCGTTAAACATCAACAAAGCTAACGTAAATGAAAGCTATACAGACCTTACAATAGCAGAAGACGGAACTGTAACTCCTAAGAAATACGAATCTTATAATGAGTATGCATTTGAGCTTGTACAAACAAATATAAATGGTACTAATAGTTTTACTGACGCTAATGGGCAGCAAGAGTATGTATATATTAATCAGCCTGTAATACAGTTTAGTAAAGACTTTAAATCAGCAAGCAAGCCTAAGCCTGCAGCTAAAAAAGAATCTGTCAGCCCAAATCAGGTAATAAATATATATGCAGGAACAAACGAAAATACAGAGCTAAGTAACTTTGCAGAAAGAAAAATAAGAATAGAAGGAGGCAGTGTTAGAGGGGTGTATGACGCTTCTTTTAGAACACCAGAAGGAGCTTTTCAAGCTACAAAAATAGAATATACTACTCCTGGATTATATACTACAATAGAGCCATTTTCAAAACTTAACGAAAAAGGTAAAAAGTTAGTAAAAAAATTACAAAATGCTACAGGAGCTGAAGCTAAAAGATTAGGAAAACAAATAGAAGGTTTAGATACTGCTGAATGGGATGAAAGGTCTGAAGGTGTTATGGAAGATATACTATTTTGGTCTTTTGAACAAAATCCTGACGCAGAGCAAAAGCTTCTTGCTACAGGAAATGCTACTCTTACGCACACTCAAGACAAAAGTAAGTGGGGAAAACTCTTTCCAAAAATCTTAATGGAAATAAGAAAGGATCTACAAGACATCCAGGCATATCATAAAGAGTTGCTTGAAAAAGATCCTGCAGAACTAAAAGAATATGAAAAAGGGATAGTTAAAGATCTACGTAAAGAATATGGGCTACGTGAAAAAGATTCTAAGGAATCAAATCAGCTAGATCCTAATACTTTATTCCAAGACTTAATAGACGATGCAGATTACGACTTAAGTTTTAGCTTAGTTCCACAAGAAGGTGCAGCTCAACCTGAAATACCTTTTGAGGCTGCAGAAGAAGAATTAAAAGTTGATAATAAAATATCTAGTAGATTAGAGCCTTTATTTATCGACTTTGCTAATATAGATTTCAACAGACAAAAAGAAATATTAAATTTCACCACTTATCACGTAACTAAAGACTTTTTAGCAGACGAAAACATAAGTGTAGATAAAGCATTAGAAAATGCTAAAAATGTATTTGTAAAAGTTAAGAATTTACCAAATTTTGACACTCTTCCTGAAATAATGCGGAGGGATATAAGTATAATTATAGATAAATGGGCTAAAGTTTCTGAACTTACAAAAGAGCAGTTAAAGTCTACAATGAACATTAAAGAAGGTTCTAGAGGTAATAAAAAAGATCTAGAAAAAAATAACTTTAATGATGAAGCTAGATGGCAGTCTAATCCTAAAAAGAAAGCTTCTGAGCGCATAAAAATTAAAATGTCTCAGATAGTTAAAAGAAATAAAGACGGTAGCTTAAAACTTAATTATTTAAAACTACCTACTTTTTATACTTTCGATGAAGTTTGGGGTAATATAAAAGGAATATTAAGCGAGTCATTGCCTAATATAGACTCAATGCTGCAACAGCTTAATGATAAAAGCGACACTAACCCTATGTACAGAGAAATTGCTAAGTATATAAATAGCAAATTAACTGAACAAGAAAAAAGTGAGTTTGTTTCTGAGTTTGCAAACGCCTATATATCTCAGAGAGTTACTATGTTCTCTAAAGACAAAAATGGTAATTTTAAAGGAGAGATTATAGATTCTGCAGCTAATAAAGAAAGTAACGTAATTAAAGACAGATGGCTTACAGAGCAGTTTAGTAATCCAAATTTAGTAAAATTCTCAGAAGATGGAGAAGCTTATATTGACTCTGATTATGTTGCATCTGTAGAAAAAAACTATAGAGAGCAGTACGATAAAATATCTAAGGATTCTAAGTATAAAAGCATATTAGAAAAGAATTCTTCTGATGAAATGGCAGATTTAGTGCATAGTACGTTAACTAGTTTGTCTATTACAGTGCCGCCAGAAGCTATAAAGTATATGGCCACACCTGTACAAGGAACTAATAGAACTATTGGTGACGAAGTGCTGGACCAAGCATGGGGATTTGCAGTAGACCCTAAAAGTAGGTTGGGGTTAATGGGGCTTATATTTAGTGCTTATAAAAATAATGCACCTAAAAAAGAGGATGTTAAATACGATCCAGAAGTTCAAGACAATGCAAAACCTTTATTTAAGAACAACCCTTTAAAAGGAGGTAATTTCCAAGGTATCATACTAAAACTAGCAGAAGTAACTGCTAAATTTGGTGACCCTATATACTCTATATCTTATAGAGACGGGGAAGGTAAAACTGTATACCCATATAATGGAACTACGTCTATGCACGTACTTTTAAAATTATATGAGAATTACGATAATGATGATATAGCAAAAAGTTTAGTAGACGGAATGATGTCTACACATATGGGGTCTGTAAGTAGATTACTTCCTAAAATTATTAAAAATAAAAATGTTCTTAAGGTTCTTTACGCAGATGCATTAAAAGATAAGTTTGGTAATGAGAATTCTGCATCTAAAAGAAAACACCAAGGTATATTACAGCAAGATTTAAATTCTTGTTGGTTATTCCAAAATTCTAATAAAAAGAAGGCACTTTTCTTTGGTGTAACTAAAGCTGACCGTGGTATATCAGAACTTATAGAACATGATAAGATAAACTTTAAAGATCAAGTTATAGTAGAAAATGGTGTAGCCACTAAAATTCTAAAAACTGCAGAAGATTACTTATATAGCTATGCTATGGGAGAGATAAAAAGAATCTACAGCACACAAAGTAAAATACAATCTGACCCTGAGTACTTACAAAAAACTAAATACAGAGAAGGTTCTCAGTATTTCCACTTTTTCTCTTTTTTAAACAAGCATGAGCTAGATAAAACTTTTGAAGAACAAGAGGTAAATCAAGTTTACCCTTCAGAAGGTATTGACGGCATTCCAATGCTAGACATTACAAATTCTGAGCCTGTACTAAGAAGAGCAATAAACTTGTGGGCTACAAACATTATAAATGAGTCTGTAGAGCAATGGAATGAGCTTGGAATAGTAGAAGAGAGTAAAACTAAACTAGACTCAGGGTACATGGATTCTTTAGGTAAAGAAAGAAGTGTAGAAGATAAAGCAGTGGTTGCTGCAGGAGATCTAGAATTGAATTACATTATATCTAATATAGAGCAACAAATATTATTTGGTGGAGATTTAGCAGAAGCTTACAATGGTAAAGGGTCTACAGCAGCTGCAAAAGTAGCTTCTGGTAGAACTAATTACCAAAAACGTTTAATAGGTTCTGATGCACCTAAAACTCAAGGTAACTACACTAAAAGAGAGTATTCAGCAGTTACATTTAATGATAGATTATCATTTTCTGAAAACTACAAATATTACGACAAACTATTTGGAGGTAACAGTCCTTATGGTAGCCCTACAAACAAATCTATAGAAAGTACAGATGCATTAGAGCTTACTACAGTGCAAGAGCACATAGATATGTTAGAATACTTTGGGCAAATATCCACTGAAATGCATGCATCTATATCTAAAAAAATAGATAATGCGATAAAAGACGAAAACAACAGCACTAATTACTACGAGCTAACAGAGCAAGAAATGGCTTTTGCTCTTAAACCTGTAAAACCACAATACGATTTTATGCACCCAGATCCTTCTACAGGAAGACTTTCTAGAGTGTATAGAAAATCAATGTCTCTGCCAATGCTACCTGATA
>Ga0181397_1000197_pt1 | contig 23179 bp, 38 predicted proteins | sample 20SPOviralmetaG_FD_130126 | JGI IMG/M metagenome (GOLD analysis project Ga0181397, IMG submission 130126) | Marine viral communities from the oligotrophic San Pedro Time Series (SPOT) site, San Pedro Channel, CA, USA - 20 SPOT_SRF_2011-02-23 | ecosystem: Environmental > Aquatic > Marine > Strait...
AATCTTTGGGGTAGTCCACAAACAGTCTGATAGATGGTGGGATTTGAATTATGACAGACAGAAGAAACTTAAGGAAAGTAGTAACGCATGACAGAACAACATATGATGTCAGATAAAGCTATAAAAGAATTACAAGAATTTGCATTTGACCATTGGGAGAACTTCTTATGTTTCCCATTAGAGTTTGAAGATAGTGATGGTATGACTTACACCTATGGAGAGTATGAAGAACATTTAGACTTTTTCAAGTGTGGTGGTTGTGGTACTAAGTATCTTGGAAACATGATGAGTGAACAACGAACAGATGTTGAAAAATTCTTAGGGGATAATATATGTAAGTGGTGCAATGAAGATGAGGGATATGAAAATGATTAAGACAAATAAAGATAGAGCAGATAAGATTGAAAGACTATTAGGTCTTAGAGAGAGTTGTGGCGAAGATTTAGAAAATGAATACTATAGAGTTGCAGATGTCTTATGCGACCTACAACACTACTGCGAAATAAATGATAAAGATTTCAACGAGGAGATGGAGTTAGCAAAGACCTTTAGGAGTTGGGAGATAGAGAATGATTAGTGTATATTTTGAAAGAGGTTATGCTTCAGAGGAAGTAGCTAAGTTTCATGATGAAGAAACATACATGGCTTGTTTATCCAGCTTGAACGAATTGGCTAGAAAGCAGAAGTGGGAAAGAGTAACAGAGAAAATAGAATGAAATACCAAGTAACATACACAGCTATGTGGAACACAGAAATAGAAGCAGATAGCCGAGAAGAAGCAGAGAAAATACTAGATAGAGATTGGGATAAGATAGTATCAGAAGATGTAATAGTATATCCTTTTGAACTAAGAAACTATGATGGGGAAAGAGTAAGAATTGACTCTAAATTTATGAATGTTGAAGCAGATTTAGAAGATGAAGGATATGATGATTAGTTATAAAAAAGTAAAAGTCTACTATGAACACAATAATAATGGTAATCCATTTGGTATCGAGACTTATGATGGGGAAGATATAATCCATACCACATGGTACTCATCAGAGAATGAGAGAGACTTTGCTTATCACTTACATAGTGGAGTAGCAAGTAGGATTGAGAAAGGAGATTTTGATGGCTAAAAGAATGAGCAGTAGACGTAAGAAGAAGAAGCTAAAGATTATAAAAGCAAGGAACGAACGAAGAAGATTGGACTAACCGATTTGTGTTTTATAGTAATTGATATAAAATGTAAGCACAACAAATTCAGAAAGAGAGAAACATGGGAATAGATATTTATGTAGAGTGGGATAAAAGAACAGAAGAAGAACACGATAAACAGATGACAGGATTTAGCATAGAGAGTGGAGACGTTGGATATTTGAGAGAAGCATATCATGGAACACCATATGCCACCAAATATTTTGTACAAGAAGCATTTGAGTATGACAATATAAAAGATGATGATGACTTAGCTGTAGCAATTTCAAGTGATACACTATTACAAAGAGTACCTCTAGCAGTAGATATTCATATACAAAGACACAAAGAAATTTACAAGGAAGATGTGGCTAAAGAAGATAAGTCAGCACGAGCATTTGGAGAGTTTGCTAAACTTGTACAGAACTTGGAGAGACAGGGGAAGAACCCCAAGATTAGAGCAAGTTACTAATCAATTTATATCATGTGTAGTGTAATTGCCTTATGCTACACACCTTATCGTAGCTAGGTGGTTTTTTACCTGTTCGTTTTTCAGCTACCTAGCTATTTATAACCGAGTTGCATTTTTTATTGGCTAGTATAAAATGTAGGTACAACAATTTGAAAAGGAAAATTATGGAATATAAAGACACAGAACAGTATAGAATATTAAATGAGATAGTTGGTCAATTGGTAGACGAAGAAACTAATAGTAATGACTTAGCATTTTTAGTAGGTAGTGGAGAGTTACCAATTCCAACGGAAGAGCAGAAAAAATCGGCAATGGTATCGAAGAAGTATGGAGATAAAAATGAGTAGAGAATTAAACGCACAACAAAAAGCAATGATACTAGAAGAAGTAAAGAGAAACATACAACAAGGAAGTAATAACGAATTAGATAAGCTAACAGAGAACCATTATAAGATATCTACAGACACATACTTCAAGTGTATGGAACTAAATGACCATGAAACATACCATCAAAATGTAGAACATTATTTATACGAATTGAAAGAAGAAGAGTATAAGAAAACTTATATGGCTAAAGAGTTTGGCTATGATAAGAAATAACCGATTTGCATATTTTTTACCGACTGTTATAATTAGGGTATAGAATTTGATAAGGGGAAATTATGAAAACACTAAAATTTAGTAAAGTAGCTAATAACAAGCTAAAGAAGATTAAAGAGTGGATAGATATTGAAAATCCTAGAGTGTATAGCTTCAGTTTACTGTCTGGATACTCATGCCCAATGGCGAGTGACTGTCAAACTTATGCAGTTACTGACAAAAAAACGGGCAAAAGAAGAGTGGTTGATGGTAAAAATGCTACGTTTAGATGTTTTTCAGCTATTCAAGAAGCACAGTACAGCGAAACATATAACCAAAGAAAACATAACTTTGATTTACTCTTAGAGAGAAGAAGCGATTATATGGATATGGCAGAATTGATACTAAAGAGTTTACCGACTAATGCAGATATAATCCGTGTTCATGTAGGTGGAGATTTTTTCAGTAGTGATTATATGTTGGCTTGGTATCTAGTGGCTCAATTAAATCCAACCACAAAATTTTATGCTTATACTAAGAGTATACAATGGCAGTTAGAGAATGAGAGTAACAGACCTAATAATTTTAGTATGATTGCTAGTTATGGTGGCAAAGAAGATAGTTGGATAGATGAACATAACATAAAATCGGCTAATGTAGTATTTCATCCTAGTGATACAAACTTACCTATTGATGACAATGAGTATTACGCTATAAACAATAAAGGTTCATTTAGTCTACTACTACACGGAACACAAAAACAAGGTAGTACAGGTAGTGAAGCATTGAAGAGAATGAATAAAGAAAACATCAAATATAGTTATAGCAAGAACTAAGGAATAGAAGCAACAAAAACAATAGAACAGTTTACAAATAAGAAGATAAATTATTATAGTTATTCTAAATATTTTTATAGACTGATAAAAAATTCAAATATTTTTTTAGTTTGAAAATAGAGAATTTATAATATGATTGATGTTTCAACCGAATTGCATTATTTATATGAACTGTTATAATGAGAGTATAGAGAGTAGAGGGGAAATATGAAAATAAGTAGAGCCAAAGCCAAAGATTTTATAGTATCTAATAAAACAATTATAGGTGCTAAGAATGTAAAGAAGGACGGAACTCTTAGAAGTTGGTCTTTTAGAATAGATGTTGATAGAACCAATGGAGGAACTAAGCCATATAATGATGATGACTTTGGTTATCTTACTGTTTGGGATATGAATAAAAATGGTTATAGAACACTAGACTTAAACACACTAATAGAACTAACTATAGATAATGAGAAAATCGAAATAGGAGATTAATCCTCTTTAGCCGATTTGATTAATTTTATACTATCTGATATAATTTCTATATAGGGGAAATAAATAATAAAAATTTCCCAATTACAGATATCTATATATAATATATATAGCTATTGCCTAGTGTCAGTTTCTGACCGATTTGCCCTTTTTTAATGGACTGATATAATAGAGTCATACCAAACAGAAAGGGAGAAATTATGGTAATTAGGGAAGCATGGCAAAAGCCATTAGAAGAGTGGAACGAGGAAGTAGTTGAGATGCTCCAATACTTTATGGACGATACGAGCCATTGGGAACTAGGGGAATACTTGGAACAATGTGGTTGGGGATATCATGAGGGGCAACCCTTTGGTTGGAACGAGGAAGAGGAAGAGTTCAGCAAAATTGAAGAACTATACAGTACAGTAGAGGATTGTATGAGGGGAACATTCAAAATAGACAAGACTAATACCACAGATATGGAAACTTATATATCATTGGAATATAATTTTTTGATATATTTGAATGAACGGAAGCCTAAATAGGGTTGCATTAGGAAGGGGAATAAGATAGACTGTCTAGAGTGAGAGTAATTCTCACTTCATTATTTCCCCAAATAGTGTTTTGTGGGCGAGTTGGTTGAAGAGATTGACTTGCCCACTTTTAAAGGAAGAAAAATTATGATTTGCCCAAGATGTAAGAGTAACAGTTATACCAATTTATACAAGGAAGAGATAAAATGTCTATCTTGTGGTCATACTGATTATAAAATACCTAGTGAAATCCTAAAGGAAGTACAGGAACAACAGGGGAAAGTCGGAAAGGCTACTAATTACATTCGTAAAAACGCCAAAAAATACTACAACTAATATATCTCGCCCTATAGGTTTCTCATAATTTCACCTGTAGGGCAACCGATTTGATTATTTAACCAGTTGTTATAATATTAGGGTGTCAAACAAAAACAAGCGAAGGAAAAAATTATGACAAGCAAGAACAGAACATACAATATTACTGTATCAGATAACGAGAGTAACCTATTCGATATGGGATTTGAAGCTGATTACCTTATTGATGAGATGGTTGAACTAACCTATCAAACTGGGGTAATTTGGAAATACAGCGAAGAAGCACACAAAGATTACATAAGAGAGAAAATGTCTATAAATGAGATTATAGATGAATGTAATGATTTAGGTGTAGACTTGGCAGAGTTTGAAACTGATTCAGACGAGTAAAACATTAAAGTAATCCCCTACCCCACAAGGTGGGGGATAACCGATTTGAAAAATAAACCAGTCCGTATAATATGGACTCATAAACAAAACGATAGGGGAAAAATATGGAATACGATATAGATACATTCATGACAGAAAACGAGACTGGGGTAGATATGAGTTTCACTCACGCAGATGAGGAGAACGGAGAATTTTACGAAGCCGACAGTTTAGATATAGCATTTTGTGTAGAGTGTGGAGTTAGAACCCAAGATGTTGGAAACTGGTTATTAGAATCAGCTTCTACCGAGTTCTTGGAGTGTGATAAATGTATAAATGAAAAATTAGAAGATGAGGTTAACGAGAGAATAGAAAATTTAATCAATCACTATACCTAACCGATTTGTAATTAATACGGATTGTTATAATATTGAAGTATGAAACAAGCCCCCACAAGTTGGGGGCAAATATAAAAGAGGAAATTATGATTACTAAAAAACAAATAAAACTAATAGAACAAACTTATAAAGATATAAGTTATGCTTTATATACTAACGGCTACACCTATCAATTAGATGAAATTTTAAAGGTGAATAAGCAGGAGGAGAAAACCCACAGGGGCTATTCAGATTGGCACGAGTTCCACGATACCAATGCAACAGTTAACTTAATGGCGAAGTTGCTATTGTGTGAGAGAGTAATTGAGGGGGCATTATTGGGAGTAGAACCCCACGAGAAATATTTTACTGCTTATGATATGGAGCATAGCAACGGCATGAATAGAGCCAAAGCCCTAGGAATAAAATACGCAGACTTAATAAAAGACAATTTGAACGCAGAACAAATAGGAGAATTTAGAAAATTAGAATATGCCAATATAGTTAGTAAAGAACTACAACCGATTTGATGTTTTAACTGATTGATATAAATTATAAGTATACAAGCGATAAGGGGAAATTATGAAGGTTACAAAATTAAAAGAACAGGCAACACCAAAGCAAAGCAATCCAAAGTTTGGATTCTATCGCATACCGAGTAGCACCAAGCACCGAAAAAATGAGGACTTAAGAAGCCTTTATTATGGAGTCGAGGGAATAGATTATTTTATATATTAGGTTTGTTTTATTTTCCTAATATAAACACTTTGTAAATGGCTAGGGGTTTTTGATATTTTCCCCTAGTCAAAAAGATAACCGAATTGATAATTTAATAAACTCGTATAAAATAAGAATGAGAAAACCTAAAATTTTTATCCCTAATTACAGATATCTATATATATATAAAAAGACTATATTAGGTTTTTTAACTTGTACTGTGTTAAGTATTTTTAACCGATTTGTACAAAATAGTTTTTTTAGTAATATGTAATCAAATAGAAGAAAACAAAGGGGAGACAATGAACAAAGTAATTTGTATAACTTGCGAACAAATAGTAATTGAAGATGAAGCAAGCCCGCAGGGGTATTATGGAGAGTCTTGGGAGTGCTTGGAGTGTAACGAACTAGCCCAAACCTTAGCAGACGAAGGCTTAACAATAGCCGAAAGAGTCCAAGCTATGAACGAATGGTCAAGTAATAAACTATACTAACCGATTTGATAAAAAAATTATATGAACTAATATAATACCAAATCAAATAAACAAAAGGGGAAATTATGGAAAACTACACAAGTATAAACGGGGTTGATTATATTGGGCTTGACTACGGGGCTCTTCAAAATGCGTTCGGGCGTTCTCATAAATTTAACTGTGAATTGGACGGGTGCGGGTCTGCATTTGTACGGGGTGGAGTGGTTGTTATTACTGAAAATTTAGGCATGTTAATCGGTTGGGACTGTATGGATAAAATTGATAATGGACTCTTAAGAGCTCATATGTCTAATATTGCACAGTCTGAAAATAGCAATATCCAAAGGGAACAATTAAGCAATAATTCAGAAGCCCTTCATTATTATGTTAATTTATATAAAAAAGCTGATGTTATAGAAGAGTTTGCAATTAAAGTTAATCATGGATTATACCATCTAAAAAAAGTTGCGGGTGCAGGTGGTTTTAATCAATTTCTAAATGAGTTGATAGCTAAATTTATAAAGACTGGGAGATTGTCTCCAAAGCAAATTGAGGTATTTGAAAAATCATATTCAAGATTACAAGAATTTAGAGCAGATGCAATTAAGCAAGATTCAAAAGAATTTAAAGCCGTTCCTAATTCACGGGTAATAATCAAAGGTTCAATTAAAAGTATTAAACCCGTTTCTACTAAATTTGGGGATGTAAAAAAAGCTATTATTATTACAGATGATAATATTAAATTCAGTTGTAATTTGCCTAGTGATATAGAAAATGAAGCTATGGTTAATAATAATATTCAAATGTCTATCACTTTGAAACCTTCAGATAATAACGAATATTTTGGCTTTGGTTCTCGACCTTCAAAAGCTAAGATTTTGAATTAGTAAACATTTAGCATATAAAACAGCCGTTGTTGTTGCTGTCTTTGATATCTACATTGATTTTTTAGACGGGTTTAAAAACTTTTTGAGTCCAACACACCACCACCACCACAGCCACCCCTTAAAAGCCATTTATAACAATTCATTAAATTTATTATAAGATTGTTTTTATCTAGATTAGAACATCTGTTCTACATACCCCCCAGTTGTACTATTGAGGATGTGTTTTTGCATAGGGGTACCATAGGTATTTCAACAGAGAGTAAATTTTGAGATATTTGGCAGTATAAAATTTAAAAAATTATATATAAATTATATTTAAACTACCCCCAGTACTAGGTACTAGGGGCAGCTGAGTCTGAAGAGTGTACATGATAGAGGGTAATCATTCCCCTACATTTATAAGTATACGAGTTATATTGATTGTGTCAAGTAAAATTGCTATTATTGTTTGTATAATAAAATATAGTCAAAATATGGGGGGGAAGAGATGGGAGACAACAAAGATATAAAATTTTTCTTACTATCGTTTGTTCTTGCAGTAGGTGTTATGATATTATCTGCAGTAATAGCTAAGGTTCTTTAGTTATTATGAGGTTTAGAGTACCATCCACTACCTTTATATAGGATAGTTGGGGGTGAAAATTGTCGGATAGCGTTCTTTTTATTACAGTATATGCACTTTATTTTACTGTTATCGTTGAATTTTTCGACTTGAGAGAAGGACTTATTACACTTACTGCATAGATATACATATGTAGGCATGTTAGAGTCCTAACCACTCATGGTCAGGTTGTGGAGCATTAGGAGGACAGTTGTCTATCTTACCAGAGAAATGCGGTACTAGATGTGAACTCCTAGTTGTGTGTACAGGTTTGAATAAATGCTGGCTTAGGTGTAGGTATACAGGCTGATTATCGTCAATAAAAGCACCAATAGTGTTGTACTCAAAGAACTCTAGTGCTTCTTCAAAGTCCATATCGTTATCTCTCATGAGTATTTGTATACACATATCGTAATCGTACACAGCAACAGGTTCTTTACCGAATCTATCAGCAACGCCTAAGAAAGCTTCATCATACCCATCAGCAGTGATAAGCCCCTCTACGCCCATTTCATCAGCAAATTCTTCTATATTTTTGTAAGTATCACTCATAATATTTTAGTAGGCAGAACTTTGTATTTTTTATAAATCTAAACAAAAAATTCAACTATTCTTCGCTCTGCCTTATGCTATTGTATAGTATCTTCCTGTGTAGGTCTACCCATGTACCAAGTATGAGGTATCAGGTTTGGAAAATTATCCTTTACATTATAAGATATGCTGCTAGACTCGTTCACACAGTCGTAGCAAACAAGGTTTCCACCCACATTAAAAAAAGGTTTGTATTCCTTAGTGTATGTTTTAACGCATTGGAAACACTCTATAGGTGCTTCTATGTTATCAAAACGATGAAAATATTCCCAAGTATCTACCACGCAATGTCCCTAACCGAGGTTGTTTTATCTTTTAGGTCCTTAACTTTTTTTTCGGCTTTGTTTAAGGTAGCAAGAGTAGTGTTGTCCTTCCAACGAAGAAACCCAAACTTCTTCTCTTCAACCTTATTATCAAGCCTATTCAGACTTTTATTAATAGTATTGTGCTTTGTGTAAGCATACCCTAGTGCCATAAGACCACCTAGAGCAGCTAACCCTATCGTAGCTCGTGTTTTTTTCTTGTCCATACTTCCTCCAGCAACCGTATCTTCTGTCTCTGTCTATTTATTATACTGTCCTTATAATATTTATGACAAAGTAATAAGATTAACCAGAATAAACTAACTATTATAATATCCATATTTTATATCCGACCATCGTTGCCGGAGGCAATAGCCTCGCTAGTTATCCAGATGGGCGGTTATTTATATAATATAGTATAAAAATGTTAAGTGCAACTTAGCGGTTAAATCGGTTCCTAAGATATTTATAGAATCTGTATAAAAAAGGTACACTGATAAAAAAAATCACAAGAGATATAAATTCTTCAGCTACTAACCAAGAATTAAATTCAGCTTCCCACCTAAAAATTTTCGTTAATACACTTTCTTCCATTTGATTACCATTTAAAATAAACTTTAGCTATTACAAAAACTACTATAAAACCTGCCAAAAAAAGTGTTAATTGATGCCCAAAGGTAAACTCACTCATTTTGTCCTCCTTGAATACTTCTAAACCAACTCTTAGGAGGTCTATCCCAAACTCTTTGTACTGGGTTACCACACTCTTCACAAACTCTAAGGTCTATAGCACCTGTCTCTTCATTATACCGATATAAAAATTGTTTTACATTATCTAGGTTACAGGGTGTACATTTGAATTTGTATATAGGCATTTTATATCAGTTGTTTTATTTTATCTTCAAGTGCCTCTTGGTTTACGGCTCCTACCATCATTTCAATAGGGCTGCCAGCCTGCATGAAGAGTAAGGTAGGAATCGACCTAATATTAAATTTTTCGGTTAAGTCAGGGTTAGCATCTATGTCTACCTTAGCTACTAATATTTTCCCAGAATATTCTTGGGAAAGTTTTTCTAGAGTAGGTGCAATCATTTTACATGGTCCACACCACTCAGCCCAAAAGTCTACTATAACAGGTATTTCTGATGCCTCTACAATAGTTGAAAAAGATTCAGTGCTAACATTTATAGTGCTCATTAGTTTCCTCTTCTCCTGTAGTTTGGGTTAATTTTAGATAGTTCAGTTAATTCTAGTTTCAATTCATTCACTTCGTCCACATACCTATTAAGTATATCTGAACTGTTTATTCTAATTATATCAATTCTGTCACTCATCTCATTTAAAATGTGCACTAGATTTTCTTGCGTGTCTCTAACTTCCTTTATTTCCTTCATTGTTTCTTGATGGTTATAGAACTGGTTGTCAAAATTTTTTCGTTCTTCTGTATCCATTTAAGCCTCGTAATATTTTTGTATTATTGGTTGTATTTGTTTCGCTATAGCCAAAGCCCTATTCGTGGAGATATGAACTCCCTTTATCTTTGTTTCCTTAATAGCTAAAACTAATTCAGTTAGCCGTGTATTTACTTCTCCATCTTCTACAACTACATCTCGTCTTTGTATTTTTAACATTATTTTACCTTCTTAGAACTATAAATTTCTACTTAACAGCTTCTTTTTATCTCATCATTCACAAATAACCCCTGAAGCTCCTTACGTAATTCGTTAATATAATAGCTTTGGGTAAGCGATAACGCAAGAGATGAGGTTTGCTCCGTACCAAAAAGGTCAAGACCTATGGATTTACCCTCACTTCCAATTAATATTTGAAACTCTGTGAAAGTTTTCCAAATTTGATTGTGTTTATCTATCATATATAACTCCTAACTAAATTGTTTCTTTTCCTCTGCCCGCCACACAGCTTCAGAAGATTTTCTTATGGTGCTCTTCCCCTCAACGACTAGCTTTCGTTTTACCCGCATGTCATTTAGAATAAAATTATCTAAACTATATTTGTCAATATTTTTTAAATCTATGTCAGCTACTTCAACTAGAAAGGTAGCATTTATCCTTACTATCTTGTTCATTTTTTACCTCTTTGTAATGGGGGCATTGCTACCCCCACTAAATTAACTTACAACATCTACGCTACTGTATGCCTTGGAAACTTTATCGTTCCACCAAGTAGGCATATATGCATTTAACATTGTACCTCCGCCATAATGATAGTCTACCACATACACTTTCTTTTTTGTAGACCCTCTCATGTTGGAGAAGAGTTCAAAAGCTTGGGCTATTTCTGGTGCAAATTCTGCTCTAGCACCTCTCAAATGTAATTGAGTAGGTCTTTTCATTAGAACCAAATCAGCATCCATCATAATTTGAACATCTAGTTGCCGGCTCTGTTGATTAATAAATATCAACAAATGGTCTTTGTGTCGGCAAATAGCAATTAATTTTAACCACTCTTTATTTGTTTTTGACATTGCGTCTCTCGAACCAGCAATAAATGCTGCCTCATCACAAATAACTATACTTGGTTTCATTTTATCTATTTGTCCTAAAGATGTTACAAACTGTAGTCCGCCTCTGCCCCAGCCTCCTTTAGGAAAAACTCTTTGAGCAGCCGGTGGCATTCCTAATGCAGCAACTTTTTTCTTAGTTTTTTTCTGCATCTCCTGTGCCAACCACCACCCTAAAGCAGATTTCCCCTCGCCACGATGTCCTTGAATCAGAATAACTCCTTGTGTTGGAATTTTTCGCCAAGTCATTTTGGCTTTTCGTTTAACCGGTTTAGCATTCTTAACCATGGTTTTCCCCTTTATAATAGTATTGTTTATATCAACTCGACTCTAATTGATATGAAATCTTTTGATTACATTTTCATGTTATAACAGTTTTAATTTTCTGTCAAATCGGTGTCAACTTATTGTCAATCTGTCTATTTATTTAATATATTTAATACATTAATTACTTTAATATGTATTAATTAATATATTAATTAAAGAAATTATATTTTAATTAGTATAATAAACTATTACAATATATATTCTATGGAGGAAAATTGTATGAAAATACAAAAACCGAATTTTTGGGGAATAGCTAAGAAAACATTTAAAATACTTTTGGGCACATTAACTGCTGTTATGGTAACAACAGGAGCTCTAGGATTATTTTTATCATATATAAACCCTATACCATGGATAGCCGGAATATTTCCGCTACATATGGAAAATATTTTATGGACAGGTGCTTGGTTTCATATAACTGGTGAACAAGTATTCCAAGAAATTAAACTTTGGCAATCAAGCCCATATTTAAATAGTGGTGTTTCAGCCGCAGTAATTTTTGTTGGACTAATGTTTCATGTACAAAGTTTTAGCACTTGGTGGAAAGCTATCAAAGCTTCACCTAGAGCTATAGCAAACACTCCAATGGCTACCTATACAAAATTAAAAGCTGGTAGAGATTGGTTGTTAGCAAAAGTAGATTACTTAAATAGTGAGTCTGCTAAATGGCGAAGAACCTTTCAAGTAATGAGGTCTCCTTATTCTTTCTTACGAATGATGGGATTTAGTCCACAAATGGCATTAGGTTTAATTGCTGTTGGTGGTACAGCTGGTACTGGTGTAGTAGTAAATGAAACAGTTTTTGCTGAAAGAAGTTTTGAAAACGGTGATGCTGGTATTTATGCAGCTCCGTATAACACTCCAGATGAAACACTAGAAGCTGCAATGATGTGGCGTGAAGAAAATGAGCAAGACAATACATTGCGTATTGTTTTAGGTACAACACCTGTTAGAGAAATAAAAATAGAAAACGTATCCGTAGGAACTGCTTACACAGGGTCGGCATTGCCTAGCGGAAAAACGGAAGTAATGCTAATTGAAGGAACTGATGTGTCAGGTGGAACAGCCACTAGACTAGAAGTTGGGGAACTTATATTTGAAAAGAATAGATGTCAAAGCCTAACTTTTGATGATATTAAAGCTCATACTATTAATGTTGTCGGTAATGCTAGTGATGGTCAGTCTATTAGTACGAGCCCCGGAACAGCTAGAATGAGGGGTATAGGAGGAGGACATCACCAAGCAGAAGCTATGGTAACATCTGGAGGTCTATATGACCGAATCTGGATTGATGCACCTACAAGTGCTGTAAATGGTAAAATTGGTAAATTACATCTATCTAACATATTTACTAAAGGTGGCAGTTGTATCCTAAGACAGATGGATATAGGGACTTTGACTATACAACTAAACGAAACTGGAGAAGGAAACGGATTTGCTACTAAAGAATTTACAATAACATCTGATGTACAAGGTGCTAATTGGAACGTTACAGACAATGTAGAAGTATCTATTTCAGAACCAGCAACAACTACACCATAGTCATGGCAAGAAGAACATGGCTAAAGTGTACGTGTGGTGATAAGGTACATAAAAAATCTGGGAGGACACAATGTTATCCCTGCATACTAAAGGCAAGAAAGAATGAACGCAAGGCAATACGCACTTAATATATTTAAAGAAATAACAAGAGGAGATGATACTTTTAGTGGTTATAATAAACCCAAAAGAACCCCCAAACACCCTAAAAAATCTCATGCTGTACTTGCGAAAGAGGGTGAAAAAGTAAAACTAATTAGGTTTGGTCAAAAAGGTGTTAGTGGTGAGGGTAAGGCTAAGAAGTCCGATACTCCGGCTGAAAAAGCTAGAAGAAAGTCTTTTAAAGCCAGACACAAGAAAAATATAAAAAGAGGAAAGATGAGTGCTGCTTATTGGGCAGACAAAGTAAAATGGTGAAAATATGTACGAATATAAATTTGAATTAGATAGAGTTGTAGACGGAGACACTATAGATGTAGACATTGCATTAGGATTTGATGTAATGCTAAAAAAACAACGAATTAGATTATATGGAATGAATACTCCTGAATCTAGAACACGAGACTTAGAGGAAAAGAAATATGGACTTGCTGCGAAAGCTCGGCTTAAAGAGCTCTTGGAAAAAGGTGAAACTTTATCCCTCCGCACAGCAATTGACAAAAAAGCCCGAGGAAAATATGGACGAATCTTGGGAACTATTTTTGCTGATGGGGTAAATTTAAACGACCAACTTATAGAAGAAGGACACGCTATCGAATACTTTGGTGGTACTAAAAATACAACTAAGTGGTGGTTAAAAACAAAAGAAGAATCTAAATCTACAGTAAATTGGAACTGTTAAAGTATAATAATATATACAATTTTTATATTACCTATGTCTAAACTAGAAGAATTTTATAGAGCTCTTGTAAAAGACCCAAACCTAGAAATAAAAGCTGGTCAGACCCGTGAACAAGCGGCAAAAGCCGAGGCTAATTATAGGGCGAGACAATACGACAATAATACTAAAGCATTGGCTTTAGCTACACAACCCGAAGAATCTCCAATTAATTCTTTATTTAATCATGTTCAACAAATGACCAAAGCATATGCAGATGTTGCCTTGCTAAAGGCTAAAAAAGATGTTGACAATGAAACCGAATCGCTTAAAAAAGTAAAAGAACTCAATACAGCGTATAGTCATTTTATAGATGCTAAAGCAGAGCATCTTGAGCAAGGTGCCGAATTAGGAGACGACCCTGCTGACCAAGAAGAAAAAGACCAGAAGTTTGGAGATATAGTTGATGAATATGACAAACTGTTAGACAGTATAGAAGATAGACAAAAAGCAGAAGAAGATAAACCAAACTCAACTAATGGAATTAAAGGATTAAAATTTCAAAATAAAAATATATCTAACCAATTTTCTTCCGATGGAACTTCTACAAATGATTTAGATTTTAAAGAAATTGATGACCACTTTATGATTGGGGCTGGCAGAGGATATTTTGAAGAGCAAGAACCTGACAAATATAATAAAGACAATCCCCTTACAACTCAAAGACTTAAAGAAATATTTGATAGGGCTACGGGTGTCCAAGATGCTCAGACATCCACTATGACAGGTACTTTAGAAGCACAAACTAAAAGGGTCGGAGGTGGGGAAAGAAGCGGAATATTTGCTAATAAAACAATGTCGGATATAAAAAATCTAAAACCAAATGTAAAACCTGAAGCTGAAGAGATAGCTTTTAGAAGTAGTTCTGAAGTTAAAGCTCTAAACGCCTTAGCAGACTCATATGAAAAAAAATATAATCGAGATATTAGAGCTGAGTTAGGGTTAGATGAAAAGGGAGCAAAAGTTAAGGATTGGGAAAATAATTTTCGTTATGGAGAAACTTTGTATTCATTCTTAGAAGGAGACGAACAACAGGGTACTGGGGTATTTCATCATGATAATAAACCCATTAAGGTGGGGAAGAAAAATGTAAATCCTCAAGAAGAACACGGACAAAAAGGAATGCGTTGGAATCCATCTGCCTTTAAAGAAGGTAAAGATGGTATGACAAGTGATGGGCTTAGAAAGTTTGATGACGTATTAGAAAGTGTAAATAAAATAGTAGGCAATTGGGATAAACATGTTGAAAATTTACCAACAGAGACAGAAGTAGCTGTTGAAAATAGTGGAGACGCTCAAGAAAAAATTACAGAATATCCTAAAGAATATTTGGATGCTGTAAAAAATGTTTCTGAAAAGGTTCATACTCAGCTAACAGACTCAATAAATGAAAGAAAACAATTTCAGACCGCTATTGATGACGCAAAAAAAGAATTAACAGACTTTGAAGCTACTAGACCTAAAGGAGCTCCGGTAGATTGGACAGACGAACAACGTGAAGAATGGGGATATGAGATTAAGCGTGCTCCTGACGCAAGTAAAGGAAGACGTGCACAAGACACAGCAGAGCCAACAGGAGAAGGTAAACAACAAGAGTTGCAAAATTTAGATGATACTTTACAAGCAGCTGTAAATAAATCAAAAAGTCATGAAAATGAAATTAATGCTTTAGTAGAAATTGCTAGACCTGACGGAATACCTAGATGGAATACTGGTAACTGGGAACAGGCTTTAGAAATAGATACTGCACAACAAGCCGGAAAAAAAGAAGATATAGCTAGTGGCCCATCAACAGCAGCTGAAGCAGTTGAACAAAGAAAAAAAGAGGAAGCAGACGCAAAAGCAGAAGCTGACGCAAAGGCAGCCGCAGACGCAAAGGCAGCCGCAGACGCAAAAGCAGAAGCAGACGCAAAAGCTAAGGCAAAAGCTAAAGCTAAACCAAAAGCTAAACCAAAAGCAAAAGCTAAGGCAGATGCTAAAGCTAACCAAGATAATAATGAAAATAATCAAGATGAAAACGAAGATGCAGAAGCTGAAAAACAAGCTATGCGTGAAGAAGTGGATAAACTAATGGATACACATAAAGATATTATTGAACATATGTATGAAGATAGATATGGTAAAGACAATGGTGTGATATCTCTTGATAGATTTAAAGAAAAACTAAAAGACAAATGGTATAAATCTGGGTTTGATGCTGCTGAAGAAGATATAGCAGGAGGCTTTAAGTCTAAAACAAAGTTTGATGAAACAGCTGCAAAGCAAGCACAAGCTGACCAAGATAAGGAAACAAAAACAAAAGAGAAAAATCAAGAGAAAGAAGATAGACAAGAAAAAGCTAACGCAGACAAGGCTCAAAAAGAACGAGACAGAAGGCAGAAAGAGGAAAACCGATTGAGACAACGAGAGGCTAAAGAGCAAGATACCCAAGACAAAAAAGATGCTAATTCTCTTCCACATAGTTTTGATGGTGTAGATTTATCTGATAGATTCAGCTGGGACAAACAACAAAAAGATTTAGGAATTGATAAAATATCTAAAGATGATGCTACACATTTAGCCCGTCAATTAATGTCTCATAAAGAATTTCATAAAGACAGAATGAGTGGTAAGACTAGTGAACAACTAGACCATGCTATATTTTTATTAGGTAAAAAAGGTGCTGACTTAAAGGGGCTAAAAAAAGAACAAAAAGAAATGGGGGATGGTTTTGGTACTAGAGAACATTTGCAAAGTACTAAAGATGATTTAACACACTCCCAAAATCACAAAGCTACAACAGAAAGTGATGATGAACATTCTAAAACTCAAAGAGCTCAAGCTACAGCTAAAAAAGGAGAAGACATTCCTAAGTCTCCAGAAGAAAAAGCAGCTCACATAAAACAACTTCAAGAAGAGGGTAAATATCCTGACATGGATGTAGCAAGACAAAAAATATCTGATGGTTGGGAATACAGCTTTGAAACGCAACAGTGGCATATGACTGATTGGAAAAAACAACAAACAGCTAAATTAGAAGGTAGTAACGCTGCCACTCTTTCTCATGGAACACATCAACATAATGGGCAAGACGCACATCAAAGTTGGGATGCATCTTCGAAATCATTTAAACCTTCTAATGATTCATTTACAATAGATGGCAAAGGTAAAATGCATGCAGTGACTGATGGTAGTTCTTCAAAAGGAGGACCAGCTAATGCTCGTAAAGTTTCTGGGGATGCTTTAAATCATACTCTAAGTAATTCGGGATACAAAGTTTCTGGAGGCAAATTGGGAACTACTCAACGAACCGTAGATAATTTTTATCCCCACGCTCAATACATAGGAGACACATCTGTAAAAGGTACGGGCTTAGAAAGAGCCGCTTCAAAAGTTGGTGAAGCTTTTAGAAGTCCTTCTGCAAAAAGAAGTTATGACATAGGTTATCAAATAGGAAGAAACCCTGCTAGTGCGGTGTCTGCTTTTATGGGCAAGGTTAAATCATCAATAACAGGTAATACAGAAAAAGGCTACCCAGCAGATTTAAACAATCCATTAAATTCCCTTATTGACTATAATCCTGAATCAATATCTAAGCAAAGACAGGAAGTACTAAAAAGATTATCCAAACATTAGTATAATATATATCATGAAAAATAAATTTAACGAACTAAATATGTTTTATAAAGCTCAGAAAGCTAAATCACCTTGGGCTATTGCTTGGGCAATTGTTAGAGGTAGCAAGGGTGGCGGTGGAACTAGATTGGATTCTGTACGAGAAATGTATAGTGACCAAATTAGTGCTGCAGAAGGAGACCCAGCGAAAGAACGGTCTTTAGCAGCTAAAATTGCTGGAGGCATAGAAAGAAATCCTTGGAATAGAAGTACAGATGATTTATCTGGCTTTAAAGAAGACTTTACTCCATTATCTAAATCAAAAACCCCAGAGGTGTCTGAGCAATCAACTAAAATTGAGAAAAAAATATCTCCAGCATTAGAAGCTATCGCAGGATGGTTTTTTGGTGGAGATGTTACAAGAGGTATGGGGCAACCTACAGCAGCCCAACAAAGAGAATTTGAAAGACAAATACAACAAGCAATGAGAAAAAAGGGTCGTAGACTCAGAAAAGAATCAGCTATGAATAAAATGCAGACATTCTTTAATTCTAAAGACAATGCTGACACATATATAAGAAGAGGACCGTTAAAAAATGCGGTCAAAGCAGATTCTATTCTAGAAAAACGATTATCAATACCTCCTCGTCAAGGGGAAGTTTTTGACCCAATATCGCACAGATGGACAAAACCGGAGAATAGGGGACAAACTATTCAAGCTCGTGGTGGTAAAAAACGACTAAGAGCTACAGGCACAGGAGCAGGAGAACGTTCTGTAAGTGGGCATGGTAAGGGAGTCATCCGTGGGGTTGGAGCAGGAAGAAAACATAAAGGGGAAACTGATGTTGCTAGAAAAAGAAGAGAAGAAGATGTAAAAAGAGAATCAAAAATAAACCAGACTAAAAGGAGCTAATAAGCCATGGCAAGTAATAAAAAATCGAGTAAAAAAACAACCGTTAAAAAAACAGAAGTTAAAAAAACCGAAGTGAAGGTTGAAGAAACTCCTGTAAAAGAAGTACAAACTTACTTATGTACACTTTTTCTCAAGCAAGAACCTGTAGATGTGCCAATAGGCCAGACTATGTATCACAAACAATCTGGGACATTTAGCTTCTCTTGTTCTAATCCTAGATATGAAGCAGAGCTTGAAAATGTAATAGCATCAGACCTTACCTATCATGAAGATGAAAAACTGTCTGTTGTTTCTAAAAGCCAGAGTCCAATTTCTTGGATAATTAATTTGCATAAATCAAATGAACTTGCTTTCTATAGATTTAAAGCGGGTGAGGCTAGAGAAGGTTATGAAGCTTAAAGATTTTCAAAAATCTTCTAAAAAAGTTAAAAAACATTCAAACAAGTTTATAATTAATAATGTTGCAGGCGAAGAAAAATATAAAGACCAAATAAAAAATTTAAATTCTGAGCTTGAACGCAATAAAAACATAGACGAGTTTAGTACTAAAATACAAAGAAGAAATTCAGAATTAGAAAAAGAGTTTCAATTAATAAGAGAAAAGCAACAAAAAAGTCAATCAACTATTAAAGACTTAGAAACACAAATTGAGTTTTTAGAAAAAAACAATTCTAAAATACCTGATTTAGAAGAGGACCTTCGTATAAATAAAAGTACTTTAGCGACCAAGGGAAGAGAGCTAGCTAAAATGACCCAAGAGGCTATGAGTAAATCTAAAGAACTTTCAGATATAAGGCTAAAGTTTGAATCTTCTAAAACTACTATTGATACATTAAATAAAAATATAGAAGAATCTATGTCCGAAAAATTAAAAGCGGAAGGCCGTTTTGAGCATGTATCTAATGAAAATAAAAAGTTAAAAAGTTTTACTGATGAAACGAGTAAAATAAATAAAGAGTTAAACCAAAGAACTAATTATTTACAAAGGGAAACAGCAGAAAAAAGTACACAGGTTCAAGCTTTATTAGAAAAAATAGAAGATTTACAAATACTTTCTAGTAAATTAAAAAAAGAGTTAGAAGGGGTTTTGAAAACAACTTTAGACAATAACCAAATAAATAATTCTTTAAAAGGAAATATTACAATTCAAAAAACAAGAGTGGCAGACATGACTGAAAAAATTGAACATATGGAAAAATCTTTGTTTTATATAACAAAAATGAATAAAGAGTACAGAGATGCTTTAGCTAAACCTACGTATACATCAATGGCTGCTATTGCTTCTCAAGAGGGTTTTGTTATGCCCAATGGGAAAGAAAACGTTAGGACACATAACTTAGGTAATTATAAACCAACTATGTTAAAGTTTAAAAAGAAGGAGGAGACTCAGAATGGCAGATAAAGCACCTTGGAGACAGGAAATTGAACTTCTCCAAAACTATCAAAAACATGCAACATTTACGCATACTACAACAGGTAGTACTGTAGAAACAGCATTAAATTTAGCAGGAAAGATGGAAGAAGGAAACAAAGTTTCTTTTGTAGTTGAAACTGGTGGAGCATATATAGCCTTTGATGAAGATGCCACAACATCAACAGGCATGTTAGTTCCAGCAGATGAAGGTTATTTTGATGATAACATTTATATTTCAAGTAAGATAAGCATAATAAGAGCAAGTGGAACAAACGCAAGGATTCGTGGCATTATATGGGGGAGATAACAAATGCCTTTATCCCAAGCGAATAACAGATTATATACAAGAAGCTCACAATTAGTTGGTCAAACAGCCGATGGACTAGACATTGATGGTTTAGATGATATCGGAGAAGCTATTGCTGATGCTGATTTATTTATTATTGATAATGGCGGTGGCGGAACAAACACCAAAACAGCCGTAACTAGAATACCTACTTATGTGTATTCTGGAATTTCTGGTCAAATTGCAATTAATTCTTCTGGAGTTGCTTCTTTTGCAAGCGATGCTTCAGGAACAAACTTAACTCTAAGTGGTAACCTAACCGTAAATGGAGACACTGTATCAGTAAACACTACAACAGTTACTGTGGACGACCCAATGTTTGCATTAGCAGACAACAACTCTGCGGATACGGTAGATATTGGTTGGTATGGTAAGTACGTAGATAGTGGTACAAAATATTCTGGTTTATTTAGAGATGCGTCTGATTCGGACATGTGGAAATTGTTTTCTGCTACGGGAAATAGTCATGAAGCACCTACAACTACAGTAAACACTACTTCAGGGTTTACCTTAGCTAATTTATCAGTAAACGGATTGACAGCTACCACACTTAGTGGAACTTTAGCAGCTTCTAATATTTCAGATGTTGCAAGTTTGTCAGAAATCTCTTCAGTTGCCAGTGATGATGTTTTTATTGCAATTGATACATCTGGAGGCGGCCTTAAAAAAATTACTAGGTCAGCCATTGTAGCAGGACTGGCTACATCCTCAGCTATTGCAAACCTTTCAGAAGACACTACTCCTCAATTAGGTGGAGACTTAGATGTAAATAGTAACGACATTATATCTGTATCAAATGGTGATATTAGCATACTACCAAATGGTTCGGGTAAAGTCATTATGGATGGTAATGGAAGTTCTGGAGGTATTAGTATATCTGACGGGACAATTGATATTAGAACAGGAACAGGTTCAGTAGCAAAAATTTTATTTTATTGTGAGTCATCAAATGCTCACGCCCAAACTGTACAAGCCCAACCTCATAGTGCTGGAGTAACAAATACTTTAACTCTTCCAGCTGGCGGTAGTGGCGAACTTGTAAGTACAGTTGCTACACAAACACTTACTAATAAATCTTTAGGAAGTGACTTAGATATATTTGAAGATGCAAATAACGCAGATGTAAAACTAACAATGGGAACAAGTGCTACAGAGTCCTTAACAATACAGGTACTTAATGGTGGTAGCAATAAAACTGCTGAGTCAGTTTCTTTTGCAACAGCAACAGCTTCAGCCACAGGTGACCATGGTAAATTTACATTCAATGTAGACGGCACAGATATTTTTGACGTTGATGACTCAGGAATAAATTTAGCATCAGGAAAAACATTTAGAATTAATGGGACAACAATAGACGGAGATATTACTAGTGTAGTAGCTGGAACTGGTCTTTCTGGTGGAGGAACAGATGGTGATGTAACACTAAATGTAGATGCTTCACAAGCAATTACAGCATTAACTGGCGGAGACCTAACAATATATGAGGATGCAAATAATGCTGATGTTTCATTAAAACTAGGAACATCTGCAACAGAAGCACTAAGCATTGAAGTACTTAATGGCGGTTCTAATAAAACAGCAGAAGAAATACACTTCTCAACGGCAACTGCTTCTGGTACAGCTGACCATGGTAAAATGGTATTTGATATTGACGGCACTGATATTCTAACAATAGATGATGGTGGATTAGTAGTAAAAACTACAGGCACAATTGGTCCTGTAGGTGATGAAGACTTAGTTACTCTTACTGCTAGCGGTAGTATTGTAACTGTAGCTGGAGAACTTTCTGTTACTACCTTGGACATAGGTGGTACAAACGTTACTTCTACAGCCGCTGAATTAAATTTATTGGACGGAGATACTTCCGTAGGGGGTTCAATAACACTTGCCGATGGTGATGGAGTTGTTGTCAATGATGGAGGAACAATGAAAACCATCCCAGCGTCTGACGTAAAAACATATGCATCTGGTGATTCAGCGACCAAAGGATTTGCAATAGCAATGGCGGTAGCATTATAGAATTTTTAGTATTAGGAATAGTATAATATACTATAGGAGTAACAAATGGCACAAGATTTTGAGAGACATATAGCACGAGCAACCGGAACATCTGGAGCTACCCTCTATACTGCGGGTGGTGATGATGCGGTGGTTAGCATTCGATTAACTAATATTCATAGTGGAGCAATCGTAGTAGATTGTTTTGTTACTGTAAGTAGTGCGGACCATTATTTAATTAAAGGGGTTTCAATCCCTGCAGCTTCTTCATTAGAGTTAATTGATGGAGGAAGTAGGTTTGTGCTAGAAAGTGGAGATGCCTTAAAAGTAGATACAGACACTGCCAGTTCTTTAGACACATGGGTTAGTGTAATTAGTGACATAAGTTAGGAGGTAACAATTGGGATTCGTAGGAACAAAGCCAACTATATCTTCTAATGTAGTCATTTCTGATGGTGGAACTATTGGGTCAGCCTCGGATGAGGACGCAATTGCAATTGCTGCTGATGGTTCGGTAACATTTACTCAAGACATTGAATTAGGACATGCTTCTGATACTACTATTGCTCGTTCAGGTTCAGGTGATATTACTATTGAAGGCAATGCAGTTTACCGTGCGGGTGGTACCGATGTTCCAGTTGCAGATGGTGGTACTGGGCAATCAACTCTTAATAATCTTATTACAATGGGTTCGCACACCACTGGTAACTACGTTGCAAGTATTACTGCTGGTACAGGTCTTACCTCAGATGGGGCAACTAGTGGGGAAAGCATAGCTCACTCACTTAGTGTGGATGCTTCACAAACACAAATAACGGCAGTTGGGACTATAGCAACGGGTGTTTGGCAAGGAACTGCCATTGCTTCTGCGTACCTTGATTCAGACACAGCACATTTAAGTGGGACACAAACCTTTAGTGGAGCAAAAACTTTTACTAGTACTATTACTGTAGGTGTAGACGA
>Ga0181397_1000198_pt1 | contig 23085 bp, 37 predicted proteins | sample 20SPOviralmetaG_FD_130126 | JGI IMG/M metagenome (GOLD analysis project Ga0181397, IMG submission 130126) | Marine viral communities from the oligotrophic San Pedro Time Series (SPOT) site, San Pedro Channel, CA, USA - 20 SPOT_SRF_2011-02-23 | ecosystem: Environmental > Aquatic > Marine > Strait...
GAGATGATTGTCTTTACAGGATCGGGACCAATGGCACCCATAACAGAGAAGCAAAAATAAAATCAGACGGTCAGAATGCTGAGTGGTTTACTTTTAAGGTACCAAAATATAAAATAATCAAAAAAAGCAGGAGTTAAAAAATGAATGACTATATTTTAGAAAAAGGTAAAGGTCTTTTAATTACGATTCTTATTGATCGTATGGATGATATCCGATCTTTTTTAAGACAAGAAGCGGCTAAAACCGATAATCAGCTAGATGATGCATTGGTTGATATAGTTTGCGATTGGGGACTAAAATTTTTAAAAGAGCACAAATGATGATTAATCTTTTCAGACGAAAAAATATATCTAAACGAGAGAATCGTGATTCATATATTTTACTATATATGATTAATCTAAACATTTGCAGTGAGCGATACCCGCCATGTGTTTGGCATATGGCTGCTCGGCAATACAGTGAGAGAAGAAGGCTTAACCTTGATGTTAAGACAGGTAAGCCTTTATCAGATTACATTTTTATATAAAGATAAAGAAAATGAAAAAAGAAGATTATAGTCAACGAGATCCCTTTATGCCGCTTTTTGATGACGAGTTGAAAGGTGACCATCCATATTTTGAATTTTACGAATATGCTAGGCAAAAAGGTTTTTGTTTTAAGTACGAACTAAAAAGAAATTTAATTAAAGCTGATTTAAAAGGTGTTCCCGTATCTGATATGGTCAGAGTTATAAAGCTTTTTAAGTGGAAGAAACTTAGCAATAAAACAAGAAAGAAAACTTGGCGAGGTGCAACACCTTACAGATATCTAACTGCCATTATGCATGATGTTAAATCATCCAGGTATTATAGAGAAGGTTATAATGAATCAGGAGTGAAGAACCCGAATAATGAAATAATACTTTCCTTTTACTATGCAACAAATGTTCTTTTAAAAAATGCTTATAAAAAAGATGTTCATTGAAGTTTTGGGTTTTTCGTCTCATAACTGATTGCTATAGGTTGCATCTCAATGTCAAAACCAAACATTTCGTAACAGTTACCGCACAAATGATATAAACCTAATCTTTTATCAACTGGATACAAATCAAGTTCAATACCGTTTAATTCGTCGCAATAAGGGCATTGCGCTATTACGTCGTAATCTTCTATATCTATGTATTTATCATCTGTTTCCATGTTCCATTTTTCCCTCAATCCTCGACAACGCTTTTGAGATCTCTAAAATAGACTGGTTGTATTCTCGTTGGTTTTCCTCAAGTTGTTTTAAGATTCTATGGTTTCTTTCAATGGTAGTAGCGTTTACTCGTATCATCTCTAATTTAGGTGAAAAAACTTGATATAGAGAAAAAAGTGCTACGATACAGCCACTCAGTATAAGCAGATTAACTGGTGTTTCAGGAGTAATGTTTTTCCCTGTTTTTTGCATTTTAGTCGCTCCCCTTAATTTCATGATACATTGTTTTAAGTAGCATTAAAATATTTTGAGGGAAAATACTCATGGATTATAAACTAACAAAAAACTTTAGTGTTAGTGAATTTGGATGCAGGTGCGGTAAGTGTATTTATAGTAGCGGTTATGGAATCAATCGACCCCTGGTTGTTTCTCTACAGCACATTAGAGATATCTTTAAAAGACCGATGCCAATCAATAGCGGTATTCGATGCTATAAATGGAATGAATCCGTAGGTGGTGCTAAAAAATCACAACACCTACCCAGCCAGGGATGTAGAGGAGTTGATATAGGTGTGAACGATAGAGAAGGGCGTATTATAATTATCAGAGAAGCTTTAAAACTAGGTTTGTCTGTAGGTATTCACAAATCATTTATTCATCTGGATAATAGGAACCTTCAAAGGGTTTTCACTTATTAATTTTTTTGATAAGGCATAAAGCCTCACTTGCAAATTTGTTCCTTGGTTGCCGATAAAATTTGTTTTATTTGTGCATTTACAGTTTTCGACTGAACATTGCATTGATTTACAACTATCATACATTCTGCCAGCTCCTCTTTATAATTTTTTTGTTCAACAACTTTTCCATCACTGTTACAGCTAATAATTATTATTGAACAAATTAATCCAGATATAATAATATCTCTAAAATTAAATGAATCTAAAAAAGAAGATATCTTTTCGCAAAGTTCTTGAAATTGCTTATCAGTCATTAGTAATCCTTGTATTCTGCAAAAGCCTGCTCAACCAACCAGTCTGATAGGTTGACCATTTCATTTTCTGGTCTTAGTCTAAATAAGACTTCAGCGATGTATCGACCATATTTTCCTTGTTTTGATGTTTCAATTTCAACTAAGGAGTCAGTCATACTAACTAAACTTTGCCAATTTTTTAAAGCTTCCTTCGCCTCAAGGCCATATTTTCGCATTGGTCCCCTTAGTTCAGGACTGTTAATTCTAGCTAGTCTTAAAGTTTGAATGCTCTTTATACTTAAACCTAAATCTAGTTCAGCCTTAATCGTATCACCATCAATTATCTTTAAAATTTTGGCTAGGTATTTATATTTATGTTTCTTCATTTCACTGCCTGCATTCTTCTTAATTCTAGTAAATCTATTTCTATTTTATCTAGTCGCTTTTTAAGTAAAACTAGTTCATCTGATTGTTGTGGGTATTTATCTGGTTTTTTTGTTGGATAAATAGATTCTATCTGCTTTTCCATGTCTTTCATTAAAATTTGTCTTTGGTCTAAGACAGACTTATTAGACATAAGCACTAAGTCACTCAATGCATTAATTTGTTTTTGCTGTTCTTCTGCTAGTTTTTTAAAGTCCATTTTAACCTCAATCGATCTTAGATTTTTCGCCATCGTTATTTAGATAAAAGACTATCATTCGCTCTAGTAAGTGAACTTGGTTTGTTCCCTCATCAAAGGCTTGTCTGTTAAAAGAATCTGCAATCGATGGATGAAGCTTAAAGGTTTTTGGAACCAGTTTATCTGGCTTCCTGTTTCTTCTGGCCTTTAATAAAGATATTTTGGGCATGTCTTTTTGATCCTGAATATAATTATAGAGATAATTAAAACAATAATTATCAACCGCACAAGATTAATTCAAGGCCATAAGTAAACTATTGACAGAGTATTGCTAAAGTTTTATTTATGTTTTTATTGATTCCACAAGCAAAAGAGAAGAACATGTTTTTTAGGCTTTTAATTATTTTTTTGACGGTGCAAGGATGTTCAGAGAAGCAAAAGATAATATGCTGGAAAGAGCTCAAGTCTGGTATCTGGTTTGATATTTGTGAAAAGGTGCCAAAAAAATGATTATAAATGTGCCGCCTGAATTATCGCTAATGTTTTTTAATATTGTTGCTTTATTTATTTTTGGTGTTTTCTATTTTTGTTATGCAAGGAGCGAAAAGAAACATCTAAATAAAGTTATTGAAGCAAACAAAAGTTTAATGAACTCAGTAGTTAGATTAACTGACACTATAAATAAAGCGATAGAACAAAATATTATAGATCAAGCAATAGCAGAAGGCTCAAATAACTTTGGAGATCCAGAAATTGAGTGAATTATATAGAACGTGCGTTATTAATAACCTTTATTGATAGGATTAATACTGAAATGAGCGATATGGACCAAATACTAGAGGATGCTAAAAAAACAGCTAAAACAATAGCTGAAATTCAACAGATAGCAATGCCTCAACAACAAAGCAATTTAAAAAGAGGTTTACTAAATATGAGCGCATCGATGGGCAACATCCAGCCACCTGTCCCAATGGGAAACAAAAGAAAAACTATAAACAACAATGAAGCGTTATTATCTTCTGAAATAGAAACATTAAAAGAGGTAATATCAAATAAAGACAGAGCTATTAAAGACTTTGATTGTAAATTGGCTTTAGTTTACAAACAGGTTGAAGATTTTAGAGAACAGTTTGAGACAACTATTAATGGGATTTCTGAGTTAGTCTTTACTTTGCAAAATTCAGTGTTTGAGACATTATCAGCACAAGATAATAACTGTAATTTAGAAACAGAATAAAAAGAGGCTTTAAAAAAACCTCTTATTATTTTTTAGCTTGACTGTTGACCTTGCAATAAAGCTATTAACTGAGCCAATTGAACCTGTATTGCTTGTTGAGCATTCCCGAGCTGAATCATACTTTGCCCGAGTTGTGCCGATTGCATACCAGCACCAGACGCTAATGCATACTGCTGTGAGTGACCAACTACCGCACCAGAGGCAGCTCCTTCAATTGAGTCAAGTTCAGCTATGCGCTTAGTTAACACATTTAGACTTGCGGACGCTGCATTCCGCGAATCAGAACTTGTTTGTATGTTTGATGCTGTAGCGTTTCGTGCATGGACTACAATATCATGTGCTAATGTATTGCTTAATAAAGCTGGGATTTCACTGGTTGCTTTAAAGTTTGCAGATGCTACTGCTGTAATAATCGATTCATCGATAGGCATTTTTGACCTCCAAAAATAGCTTTAAGGTTAAGTTTCTATATTATATTACACTAAAAAAGATATTTTTTAAAAGGTGATGTCAATGAAAAAATTTAAAAGACCCGTCATGATAGTGGAAGCTGAGCAATATTTTCCTTATGCAAAAATTGACGTAGATGGTTTTGAGAATATTATGCAGGAAGTGTTAGAGAAAGAAACGATGGAAAAGTTTGTCGTAGTCAATAGTGCTAAAATAGTTATTCCTGAATCAGAAGATATCATCTTAAACCCAGGAGACTGGGTTATAAAGAATCAAAATGGAAAAATTCAGAAAATGTGTAATAAAGATTTTATCGATAACTACACAGAAGAAGACAGCTAAAATGCTATATTTTAGCTGTCTATTTAAAAGAAGATTCCACACGCATAAAGCTAAATCAATAGAAGGTGAAAAGGTGAACTTAACTAGTATAAATTTATATTAGCGATTTATCTAGTGCTCCATTTAAACACTCAAAAATAAATAAACCTTATTCTGGCTTAGGATATTTAGCTTTTATTGGATCTATCATTTCTGTTTTCCATGCTTCAATACCATCATCATAAATTTTATTTAACTGTTCACGCCAGTCAGGGTATTCTCCTCTTCTTTGCCTAGAATACTCTAGATTGTCATACTCTTTTTTTATTTCTGCCAGTTTATCTTCTATTATTTTTCTTGGAATAGGATCGGTACCTACTGGCCACTTAATAGTTAGCATGTTCTCTATGTATTCAAAATCAAAAACAGCGTTAGGATTAATTCTTCTTACTGCTTGTCTTATTTTTTCTTGTTCAATTATTTCTAATACACTCATGTTATATCCTCTTTAAACAATATCGTATGAAAACGTAACACGATACAAAGTTATTCCCGAACCAGACAATGAACCGCCAGCGCTATATGACTCAAAACCAAAAGCAGCATAAGTATCCGCTCCCGAAACCATATCTATAGATACACATCTCTGTCTAGATAAGGCAGTAAAAAAAACCATAGCACAGCCAGCGAACTGAGAACTAACAGTAACACCAGGCAAACCTGTAGTAGTAAAGCCATACCAAACATTTGAGTTATTAGACGATATAGAAAGACCAGTTATAGTATTAATACTCGCAAAAACTTTTCGGCCTATCCTTGTATATTTTGGATCATTAAAAACAGGTGTGCCTGTTATTAATCCTGCAACACCTGCCGAAGCAGGTGACCAGGTTCCTTCTTCGTAGTAAGGTAAAAATCCCGGTGCGGTGCTTGTCGCTGGGCCAAATCCCCCCCACAAACCACCTGATTCAAATAATTCAGCTACAGCATATTGTTGAGATAAGTCTATACCTACCGTTCCATCAACGCCATTTATAGTGACAGCAGCACCTTCGGATTTAATAGTGACCTTGCCCGTTCCACTATCGGCTTTTCGTATTTTAACTCTACGACCTGCATTAGTTGCTACCGCTGGCAGTGTAATGACTATCGTACTAGTTGAAGTCGTAACATTAACGTAAAGAAAACCATCGCTATCAGTTAGCGTATAATCAACCGCTGTTTCTTTTGCGTTTGACGTGTTTTGTAGATCATCAGTTTTTGCGGTAAAATAATCGCACCAATCATTTACATTTGACTGCCAACCATTTTGGTGTTGCAGTGTTGGTTTTTCTGGAACTCCATCGGTGGTACCATCATCTGTGTCCCACCCACGTGTCTGTTGTGTCCCCGATGGTTGTAGTTTTAAAGCACTTCCTGATGTTGCCCAGTCGGTGCTTACAGTTGGTTTCGTTGGCATGTCATATCCTTTTGTTTTTTATTACGCTATAAAAATAGAGTATCTACCGCCGCCCGTTACTCCATATCTATCACTTGAAGAATTATAAGAGAAAGTTTTTCCAATACCAGAAGAATTTTTAGTATTAAATGTAGCTTCTTCTGATTGATCGTAAGAAGAAAATTGACTTAATAAAAGTGAGGCTGTGGTTAAACTTCCATCTTTTCTTATTTCTGCTGCTTTTAATGTTCCGCTCTGAACGATAAAAACATCTATCGTCATCCAAGTACCAGCGATGGTTGTTGCCGTAGTAGTCATTGAACCACTAGACTTAATAACCCATTGCGCTCCTGATTTATCTACCAATCCTATTTCAGACCCTGCTACTGTTTCTATAGTATTATTTAATTCTGTATCGAATAGAGCGCCATTAGTTAAGTCCATAGAAAATTCTAGCTTTAAATCACTTGCTACCGATCCGTGCACTCTAATCCTAGTAGTGCCTGCTATCGCTCCACTAGCAGGAAAAACATAGCTACTATAATAAGCGGAGGCATACATATCTGCTTCAATTAATGAATTGCCTAAAGTTATTGGCCCATCAGTGTCAGTATAATCTATCTGTGCTGACCAAAAAGACAAAGCATCGGGTACTAACAATCTTCTGTTTCTCGATATCAAGCATTTAGAATTATCATTAGAGTCAGTTAATATTATTTCTGTTGTCACTGAGGTTCCCGAAGTAGTATGGGTAACAGTGCCTGATGTTGATAAACTTAATATGTGAAATAATGAACCATCTTTGCCTTGCCAGGCAATTATAGAACCTACCGCACCAGTAAAAGCGGTATCTATATCTGTCCTCCATTGAGTATCAGAAAGAGCAGTTATAAAATTAATAGAGTTTTTATCACCTGAACTTACATATTTTATTCTATCAGACAGGCTAATAGCTCCACTTCCAGCATAAACATAGTTAGTCCAATTAGATGCTACTGTGTATTCTGGAACCGCAACAGCATAGGTACTTGCATTTTCTCTTGTGTCTAAATTAAAACTAAATGTTGGCTCTGAATAAAGATCCGCAATAGTAAAACCTATAAACTCAACACCAGCAGGTTTAGCCAGTGTTACTATGTCTGAGACTAAAGCTACTCCAAAAGTAAAACGTGGATATAATACAGTAAAACTAAAGCTTCCATCGTTGTTATCATCGATATGTATTCCATCTGCTTTTAAAACCGCAAGTATTAATTGCTTTATGTCGTATGAATGACCTTGTGAATTATAAGCAGCTACTAAAGCAAATAGAAGAACACGATATAAATCGTCACTATACGGTCTTTGGTCAGCTTGTAATATTGAACCCCATTTGTCTAGGTTTCCACTAGTAGCTGTGAATAAACTTAAAGTATTTTTAAAAGCAGTAAACTCAGTTTCTAAACTATCCAACTCACCAACAAATGATTTTACAAAATTTTTAAATATTTCACTTTCACTATATTGACTTAAAAAATAAGGTTCTATTTCTGTTTCGTGATTTATTGTAGTTAAGGCTTTAACCATTTTTTTATACCTTAAGAATTTACGGTTATGTCTGTTGATAAAGCTATAACAGCTACCTGTTTAATTGAAATAGCTATATTAGCTGAACCTGTTGGCGTTCCTGCTGTTTTTAATCCTTGCAAAATAGTTAGTGTTTCTATACCGGGTACTGTATTTACGGGAGTAATAAGATTATGGTTCTTTATATCATTGCCTAGAATTAAAGTCTTAAAGTAAGCTATTAAAGCATCCTTTACCTGCTGATCACCATCAGTTGGATATACTGTTCCCTCTGACGCAGCAGATTTCGTTATATTAACAATTAAACTAATCGCTATTGATTCAGGTTTAGAGAAAATTAATGTCTGTGATACTTCATTCACATCAGTGATATTACCGCTACGCTGGTCAGCTCCCGGAACAGTTGTGACTATACCTATGCCGATAGGTTTAGAATCATATATTGCTTGTGCTACGGTATTATCTAAACCACCCGTAACAAAAACTTCAACACTATGAGCAGGTCTTCCATCAGCATCGGTTGATGATGTTGGGTTTTCTATAATAGTGACATTTAAAACATCAGCTATTGTCTCAATAGCTTCTCTCATACCACCGATAGTTGTCGTTCCTGATTTTTGTAACTCTAATGTTCTTCTTGATCTTAGTTGAGCGTCGGTTTCTCTGTCTGCTCCTTCTGTTCCAGGATCAAAGTTCAAGATATCAGATAAACCTAGCAAAGGTGTGGTTATAGTCCTAACGCTTAAAGCTGATAGCGCTATAGCACCCGTGTTAACAGCTACCACTTGCTCTGGCTTTTCAGTAGAAAAATAAGCCGAAGCTGTTAGTGCTGCTGCCGATCTTAATAAAGTATTAGCTGCAATAGTTGGCGCTCTTGATGTTAGGGTATCTGTTACAAAAACAATATGAACCGCACCAACAGTATTAAAGCCACCTGTTACTGTAACATTAGATATACCTGAATGCGCTTCAATAGCAGCTTTTATGGTTGCTATACTATCGTTCCAGTTTATAGCTGCAATAGATACACTATCCCAAGCTAAAGTTATAGTCCCCGACGTTGCTACGTCATTACATATAATTATATTAGCTTTATCTGATATAGTATGATCTTCAATCGTTGCCAATCTTTCTTCGGTTCCTGTTTTCTGAACCAGTGAACCGGAGGGAATAATCGTTGATGCCGTACCAGCAAAATAAACATAAGCAACGCTTGAACTAGCTGCTTTTCGTGCTGTGTTAGTTATCGCCACAACATTGTCCAATGATGTCCCACTGGCCGTATCAGGATAAAAGCTATTATAGGTATCTTGTAAACCTAGCCATGCAGAATAAATTTCGTTTGATACTATATCTATAAACTGACCTATACGACTACTTGGCGTTGTATCTATATCAGCGCCAAGCTTTAATTTTATGTTATCAGATATGTCTGACCTTATTGAAGCTAATGATTTTGGCGTAAAACCAGCACTTGTTAATCCCATTTTTTTATCCTTAGCTGATTAAATCAGGAAACTCGATCACATCTTCGATAAAGTCACCATCGTTTGTTATTCTTACTTTAAAATTAACAGACATTACCCTTGTGCTTTGATCATACTCAAAAGTTAATTCTTCAACAGCAGTAACACCATCAATATTTAATAATGCGCTTCTAAAAATAGTATCTGCCAATTCTAAAGTAGGAAGTTTGTTTTCTAATAAAGATTGAAAATAAGGAACACCAACAATAGGGTTATTTTGATCGTCTAAAAACCACTCAGATAAAAAAGTCCTTAGTGTTGCTTTTATTTTTTGTCTCATGGTTTCTGAAAAATTATAATCTGATGTAAAAACTAGGTCACCACCAAGTATTTTTATATCATTTGTTAGCTTGTCTAAATATATATCAGCCATTTAAGCACCCGCTTTTAATTTTGAAATATCAGAAATTAAACTATTTAGAGCTGATTCTGTTTCTGGATCAACACCGCCACCGCCACCCGTTGGACCCGGTATAGTACCATAATTAGCACCTGCCATAATCTTCATAAATAATTCTACAATTGTAACCAAATCTAGTTGACCTGCTAATACTGTAGGTGCTGTTGCACCTAGCATTGTTCCAGGTGACCCTAAAGGTAAAGTCGTTTTAGTAGTTATAATGCTAGCTGGATCACCTAGAAAAATCTTTTCGCCTCTTAGCTCTGTAGCACCAGAAATAGGTGGCGGTATCATCACATCTTTTAAAGGAAAGAAACCCGGTATAGCAACAGCATCATTAACATCAAATTTTCTTGAATCAGTTGGCTCCTGACCAGAACCAAAGGACCGCCATCGGTCTATGTTTCTTTCGTTAAAGATCAATAAAACACTATCACCTGATGCTAATGGAAAATTAATACCGCTACCTTTTGATCGAGGGAAGCAAACAGGCACATCATCTAAAATCGGAAACTCAATTGACTCACCATCTATTTTTCTATTTATAGATATTCTTATTTGTGCGGTTTGTAGTGATGAATCATAAGATTGTATTTCTCCAGGTAGTGCTGTATGTTTCTCTACTAGAGAAGATTCAACACCTAGTTTTATAACCTCTTGCAGAGTGTATGTTTTAGAACCCATTGTATTCTACTGCCCTTATATTTGAGATCCAATCACCCTCATAACTATTGCCAGTAAAATTGACTGAACTAATTTTATATATACCATTTATTTGTTCACTGCTGATACTTAACAGCCTGCCAATATCAAAATTATAATTGATTATCGACATTACTTCTATCCCACTGGTAGATTTTGTCGGGTCCGAACTATCCATAATTGGCTTAGGGCTGCCGATCATCCCGTTATGAGGCCCAAGGATCACAGGTAAGTCTTTTAAAGGTGTGTTTTTTTCTACAATATTTAAAACACCTTTATTTATAAAATATTTATAACCTATTGGTTTAAGAAAATTATCCAAAAGATCAAAGGCATCACCAACTAAAACTTGCGGAAACTGATAACTTTTAAAATCAAATATAATAAAAGGGTTTAGACTTTCAACCGATGGAACATTACTCACAATATGATTAGCTATTTCAGTTATTATCTGAATGTTAGTTGTTCCTAAAGGGAAGTTTTGAGACATATATGATTGTTTATATGAAGCTTTACCCTCTAATACCGATAACTCTATTCTTTTTGAACCGCCATTATCGTAATAACTAACGCTGTCTTTAGAACCAACTAATATTGTGGCTATATCTGCTTTGTAACCTACCTTTAAGGTTACAACTCCATCTTTTTGAAGTGATGCGATTGTATCTTTTGATGGGTTAGTTATTCCTATAATCCCGACGTTTTCACCTTTTGTTTCTGATTTTGTAATATTAAAATCAATCATCAAACCAACTCTTTTAGCCGTTTGACTAAAGACCACGCTATTACTTTGCTCTATAATACCAGCCAAAACATTGGATGTATCATCCATTGTTGGAACAAAAGTTAATTCGTATTCACGTTTATAAGAAGTCATTGTGCTATACTCGTATAAAAGGCCGAAACATAATCACCAAAATTTTCGTATGAAGGATCATCCTTATCTGTTGAGCTATCTGCTATTATTATATCACCTAAGATGAAAACATTATCTAAAGAAAAACGTGAAGCTAATTGATCAACATTAGATAAACAGGGTATACCTGTTAATAAATTATCTAACTGTGAATCAAGTAGGTCAAGATACCAAGTATCATTACGTCTATTATAATTAAACAAAAGATAAATGTTAATGCCGTCTAAGTTTGAAGAAAATTGGTAGGAGCTAGGCCCTTGATTAACTATTTGTAGTTCTTTTGTAGATGCCATTTTTTACCTGCTTTATGGATATACATTTTTTAATATTGATAAGGTTCCACCACTAGCTAATGAATCTCTAGTCCTTGATACCGATCCAAGCGCATCAACCGCACCGCTCTTATTATTATTAAGCAAGGATTGAGATCCTTTGTCTACTATACTTCCTATCCCTAAAGGACCTAGCAACAATGGAGCTCCTATAGTCACCAGCTTTACTTGCCTTAACGACATGGTATACCTGATTGATGAACCTGTGTTTTTATCCCTTGGTACTGACAGTGATTCAATAACAAATGGAATAATAGAACCATCAGTATCTTTAAATCCATCTTTGGCGAACTTCATTTCAAGTCTTAAAGGTGTTCCCTCATCCATCCATTTATTTAAGATGTCCCAAGTTTTTTGACTTTTAGATGTTGCTCCAAAAATCTGACCTAAAGTTGAGCTACTAGCTGCTTCAATCGTATAAAAATAACTCATACTAGCATCGGAGGTAACGCCAGATATGTTTATAGAGAAAGAGTTAGTCATAGCATGCTCTGATATAGGACTACCCTTCTCCACTGGATATGTTGTCACCGTTGCATTTTTGCTATAGCCTTCGCTAATAACAGCATCGGCTTCAAACATAGCGCTAGGCAAAAACATATTTAAAAAACCGCCAGAATCACTTTGACCTATTTCTAAAAGCTTAAAAGGTTGCTTACCGAAAAGACTGTCAGCTACTCTTGATAAAAAACTCATTTAATGACCTCAGTCTGTAGGTGCTGCACTAAAAGAAGAAAACGCATTACTTAATTCATTATTTAGCGCACTAGCTGTTTGTGGAGTGTTGATACTGTTTTCTTGGTTAATGTTATAATAATTTTTAACATCAGGTATATGCCTATACATAGGATGAACAGCTTTAAAAAGTCTTAATGTATCTCTTAGCGTCTCCATAAAATCAAAGTTACCTGTTGTAAAGTCAGATAAACCATTGGAAACATCACTAGCTTTATCCCTTGCTTTTTGCGGCAATAAAAGTTCTGATGCAAAACCTCCTAACATTGGGCCCATCATTTTTATTCCTGCTATAGTAGCTTGAGGTATTGCGATAGCTAAACCTTTGCCTATAGCTTCACCTATATTACCAGCTTTAATACCTAAACTTCGAGCTAAAGCTGATTCTTTGTCGGAGAAAAACATAACTATATCTTCAAAGATTAAAGCTAGGTCTTCAATCAACATACCTATGTTATCGATTATATTTTTTAGAAAGTTTCTTCCACCTAGCTCACCGAATAATCTTGCAACGACATTAAAAGCACCTGCTAACCGCACACCTAACATTCTAAAGGTAGGAGCTAAAGCGTCTAAATCATTTTTTAGCCTTGCTACAAACGGTAAAATCGCTTTGTTTAATGGACCGCCTATCTGTTCAAAAGAATCACCAATGATGTTTCCTAGTTGCTTTACTTGCCCACTAAAAGACTTAATGTTCCTTTGTGCGATACCACCATACAAATTATTTAATACTTCGGCCGCTTTTCCGGCTTTTAATTCTTCTGCTGTTAAGTTTTTTATTTCTACAGACATTTCGCCCAACTCACCAGCATACCCGCCTAGAGTTTTTGATACTTGCCTAACAGCTTCTTCAAAACTTTTACCTTGTGCCGATGCATAGTTTAAAGATGCCTCAGTAACTAATTTTATCTGGTCATTAGTAGCGCCAAAACTTTTTATTAAAGCCATACCAGATAATATTGTCTCATCACCTGTCGTCGATACTTTTTGTAAAGCCGAAGCATACTTTTTTAACCCACTAAAATCTTGTTGATTAAAATCACCTGCTGTTTCTAGTGCCGATCTTAATCTATTTTCTGAATCTTCCTGAACGGCTGCTAGGTTAGATGATTCAATAAATAATTGTTTGGTTTCCCTTGTTAATGACCTTAACCCATCACCAATCAAAGAAAATGCTTTAGCAGTAGCCATTGCGGAGAGGTTAGCTTTAAATACTTTTATATCGCCAACCATCCCTTTTATTAATTTTCTAAAGCCTTTAAGATCGCTTTTGGCTTTCTTGTCACCTTTAAGGCCAACTTTGACAACCATTTCTCTAAGAATGTTATTGGCCATTTAAACGATTCCTTTTCATCTCAATATTTTCAACATGGTCTTTTATATCTAAAACTTCGTGAGCGTCCATTAGGTCTATAAAAGTCATGCTGTTTAATTCGGTAATACTGCAAAGGCCAGCAATAACTGGCCTCCACAAAAACAAATCAACTTTAGTTTCTTTTATTCCATAATCATCATCAATGTCTTTTAATCGCTTCCTAAACCTGCCATTGCTTTTTTGATCGGAGAAAAAAAATCACTAAAATTATGTTCCATCACGGCCTTGATAACTTTCATAGTAAACATATAATCTGATAAATATTTTTCAGAGTATTTGGCATCATCAACTAAGCAACAGCTAGTTAATTGGTCTAATAAATCCATAAAGTCGTCTTCGGGTAATTTAGACATAACTTTTTCTATAGCACCGCTATAGTTATCATCAGTTAATTCAGCTAAAGCAGGTGCAAAAAGTGAGGTTAGTTTTCTAACCAGTTTCCATCCCTCCCTAGCTCCAAACCTAGATATAGATACTGTCTTTTCATCTATGACAACTTTATGCATTGTTAATCTACCTTTATTTTTTAGTTACTGCCTAAAAAGGCTAATAAATTATCTGTTTTTAAAACCCACGTCCTATCAGATTGTGATTTCCCAAAGGAAGCATCGGGAACCTTTTCAATATAAGCAGAGGCAGCACTATACAAGGTTGTTCCTAAATTATCTTTTAAGAAAAAAGGTCTTAAACCTAAGTTTGATAATTCGTCGGAGGCTGCAATACCTGATAACTGGTCATTGCTTGGGCTAGACTGTTGTAAAGTAATAGATATAGTGCCCGATCTATCATTTTGCTTTACTCTTGTCGCTTCTCCATCTGCACCCACAACCATCTCCCAGGCGCTATTGTCTCTTGATACTGAAATCATCTCATCGGAAAAACCTTTAAGAATGACCTCGCCAAAAATAACAGATACTTCCTTCGGATCAAAACTTTTTAAACCCATATCGACATACCTCATATATATAGTTTATTAAATTTTTTGTTAAGCTACAATTGTACCTGTAATTTTAATAGTGTGTATTGCTCCGCTGGTAATAGCTTCAAAAGTTACATTAGGTAAAAGCCTATTACTTTTATCTGTTGCAGATATAGAACCAACTAATGGTGCTGATGTTTTTGGTGCTGGGTCACTAGACAAAAATCCCTCGTCAACTGACTGATTCAATCTACCTTGTATTGAACTAACGATTAAGTTTACGCCAGCGTTAGTATAAGGTATTTTTTCAACAGCAGATAATTGGGCAAAAACATCTTCCTGTATTCTACTTTCTAAATAGATAACTCCGATGTAAAGGTCGATAAAACCACCTTTTGCCGTTTTTCCATTATAAGTAATGTCTTTACCTGCTACGCTCGAATATTGGTTAGCGTTTATTGATCTTAAAGTTACTTCATTCGTAGTCGATACATTAGTAGTACCCGCCAATTCTAATGATTTAAAAGCGGCTGTATAGCTACCTGGTGTTTGAGACAGTAACCTTGATGCTACTGCAACATCTAAAAATTCAGCAACACCTGTATTAGTAGCGGTATCTGTATACCAAGAACTAGCATAGTGAGTGTTTAAGTTTTGATTTACAAAATCATTTTGTCTAAAAAAACCATACTTTTTATTAGCAGCGCAAAAAGCTGCGGCTGTTACCGCACTAGCAGCATCCTTCCACACGTGAGTATATCCAAACCAATCATTGTTGTTAGCTGCAATAGCACTTAAGTCTGAGGAGCTAATACCATTAGCTTGCGCTGGTGTTACTACACTAGGTGTAGCTGTTACTGCACTACCTCCAGTTATTGCTGCTGTTATAGTAAAAGCAGTACCTGCGGTGCCCTTTGTTATAGTAATTTCTTTAGCTGCTGTAACTGTTGCAGTGTAATCGGCTTGTGCGGTTATTTTTGAAGCAACATCAGCTATCGTTGTCGCTTGGTCAGTATTAAAAGCATCGGCACTTAAAGCAGAACCATCTAAAGTCACGACGATTGAGTTACCAGCATTAAAGTCAACATCAAAAGTTAGTTTCCTTACTTCGGCAACCGCTGCTGTATCTATTCTTGATACATACACGCTAGGAACAGCAGGGGATTGTGCAAAAGCTACCTGTAATGCATTTTTTAAATCACCAGATACGATATCGGTATCATCACCTACCGAAGAATAAGTAGTATATTTTCTGACAGTATGCTCTGAAAACCCAGCACCAAAATCAGAAGAAGAACCTACAACTAAAAGGCTATTAAAACCTTGTCTTGAAATACCGCTCGATTGAACATTAATAGTTACATCAACTACGTCGGTTATTTGTGGCATAATTATACACTCCATAAAGTTTATTAAGTAGTAGGTTTATTTGTCCATATTACAGGATCAACAGCATTAAAATAACCAAGATCTTCTTCCGTTGTTCCATCCTCAATATTAACATTTAGAAAAACATCAAATGATGCTCTTTCTTGAAACTCAGCATCAACTAATAGAGTAAGATCATTTATACCTGATAATTGTCTTATACACATTGACACTGTTGATCTTAGTGCTTCACTTATTGATTGTTTTTTTAAGTTTCCTTGGAGAATACTTGCTTCATGTAAAGCATTTTGGCCATAAGTATTAATCGAAAAACTAACATCCCTAAAACCATATATTTTATTTTTGTTATCTGCCTTATCAAAAACATCCCAGTCATTAACCTCACGCCCTATAGATAATGTTCTTATTGTTGTAAATGGAAGCTGTGGCTGGGGACCGTTAGGAAAAAAGAAAATAACATTAGTATTAGTACCTGCTGATAAAACAGCAGTCCTAAAACTGTCTTGAACGCTTGTAAAGGATACTGTCATTTTGATTTATCCTTTATTATTTTATAGTCTATTGAGTTAATTAATTGACCTGTATCTATCAATGGAGTAGATAGACCATCTTTATTTCTACCGCCTCTCGTAGGATCGGCTAATGGAGGCCAATTGTTGTTTCTAAAAGTTTGCTTTACTTTTCCGACCATAAAAACACCAACTGAATCTAATAGTGTTTCTATTTTATAATTATCTTTTTTAATTTGTCGTTTTGCTAGTGCTTGAACGGTCAAGTCTATATCATTTTTCTCTTTGTCCCACGTTGACCTTAAAAAAGATCTTTCGGGTATTCTTCCTTTTCCAAACTCATGAATATATGCTATTTCTCCAAGCGTCTCTTCTTCCGAAGATATTAAGCCGTTCTCATCATAAAATTGTTTAGAATCATTAAATGACTCACTTAAAATACCTATGTATACCTCATCGTCTGAATTAATAAGGTCATTTAATAGCTTTTCAAGTTTTCTATTTGTTTTTAAAACTTTGTCAGCCATTACTTTGCCACCATCGTTATCTTGTGGTGCGGTATTAAGTATTCCCATTTTTCCATTGAAAGAATTGAATACCTTTTTGATTTGTATTCTATTTCTGCACTGTCAACTATTATAGCTGTATTGGTTTGGATAAACTGAATATTGTTTGTTTCTGTAAAGACAGTGTAAACCTCTTTACCTCGAAAACCATCTGGCAATAATTGTCTATCTGAACCAGAAACAGGTTGAACCGATGCCATAATATTGGTTTGTACTTCGGCACCTTTTACTAACCTGCCATTGACGTAACTGTCAGAGGCTCTTGTAAAAAGCTTTATAGTCTCTATAAATGATCCATTAAAAGCCGCCATAAAACCCTCATCAAGTTACTAATGGTGGGGATTTAAATGTTCTCATTAAATATAAAAACTCAATCCCCCATCGTGATAAAGCTAACCAGGCCTTCCATCCTTGGACTGAACCAGAAACAGGTGAACCGCTATAGCCCTTTGAGACATTACCAACGGATTCACTTGTAACTGACCCGGTTAGCTCATCGCTCCCCCCAGCATCGGGGGAAGCGGTATCGTCCATGGAATAATGATGCAAAATCAATAGTGCTAAACCGTGTGTAAACTTTTTGTCAGGCACTATACCTACCGACTGATTCAGATAAACAGAATACATACTTTTTAAAGCACTTAATTCTGCTGCATTACCACTTCTTGTCGTATACTTTGAGTTGGACAAAGTATTTAAATAGGTTGAAGTTACATCAGCTATTGCCATGAATTTAATCCTTTTCTGTATTTTCTTCGCTAGTCATAAGGTCAATCTGTCTTTTAATTGCACCTTTAAGAGGTCCTTTAGCAGTAGTCAACCATTCTTCAAGGATCGTAACATCATAAGTCTTAGCTACTAAAGAAACAGTTACTTTAGATTCATCCCTGATAGACAAAATTCCATCTTGGATTAATCCGTCAACAGCTTTTTTATAACCAGCCTTTACCTGTTTATCCCAATTTTTCTTATCCAGTTTATTAACACCCGGTATAAGAAAAATATTTCCAATTGATCGACTATTGGGTTGATGGTTCTCAACTAACATTTAAAAATCCTTTGCTAAAAATTAAATACCATAATAGGTTGCTACAGACTTCGGATAAGCCACAATTACACCTGCTGTTCTAATGTGACCAGGCACTTCAAAAGAAAGTCCTTTACTTTGTGGGCTAAATAGCTCCACATCTTGAGGAGTTTCTAACCAAAGTTTTTCTGGGCTCTTGTTAAAAAGAATAGCAACATCTTCTGAATCATAAGCAGCACTAACAGGTGCTTTACCAGCTAGATTGTAAACAGGAATAACTTCCTGAACCCATGGGTTAGAAGCTAAAAGGAACTCAAGAATAGTTGTATCTGAACTTGACCCTCTTGGAGTTGATGCAATTAAAGCATACTGGGATTCTGGTAGTAACAAAGTATCAGGCATTTCTACGCCTTTTGATACTGAACGAATCGTAGAAGCCATTTGCTGCACATCTGCTAAAATTTCATCAGCGGTTTTTGTGCTCCATGTTGTCGTACCTGCTGCGCCATCAACCGGTGTAATCTGATTAAAATTAGCATTGGTAATAAATGATGGGATATCAGTTGAAGAGTCACCATCAAAAGCTAATTTGTTTTCTAGTTGAAGCAGTTGTCGTCTAGCAGCTTCAGCTTTTCGTGCTTCCAATGGTTTACCAGCCATGGCAGCAGCACGAATATCTTGGATACTATAGCTAAAAGAAACCGCACCACCATAAACTTTTCGTGTGGTTTCCTTTGCAGAAATTTCTACGTTAGGAAGATCCATCGCATAGTTAGCGCACAACTTTGCCATACCAATATGGTCGTAACTTTGGTATGTCACAGTTGAAGCACCGCTATCGGTAATTGAATCTAAAGGAAAGATAGACCTAGCTTTTAATGCCGGATATTGGACGTCGTAACTTTTTGCTTTAACAGCCTCAAGCTCTTTTTCGAAAAAGATACTTTCTGCTACGTCAAGATTTGTGTATTTGTCAGTCATTATATAGCTCCATTTAAATATTTATTTATTTTCAAAAAAGTTTATTTAGAAACTAACTTCAACAACGATAAGGTCACCATCAGCCGCTGATTTAGTTACAGCTTTACCAAAAGCTAGAGTAGTTACACCACCTGAAACAGCACCAACTTTTCCTGTAGCAGGATCAAAAGCAACAGCAGCGTCAATAGCAACAGCAGCGTTAGCAGTAGCCCAACATCGGCCTTTAGTTAAAACTGGAAGTTGATCTTTTTGAGCATAAAGAAAGGTACCATTTGCTGGAGTTTCTTTAGAACCATCAAAAACAGATAGACCCAAAACAGCATCATCAGCAGCACATAAATCAAATTGTCCAGCAGCTGTTCCAGCTTTTAAAGCTTTACCTAAGCCGATACCAGCAGCGGTTTCAACCAAACCAGAATCAACTTGTTTTAGACTATAGGGTTCTGCAATCATACCAACAAATCCATGAGCAGGAGTTTCGCTATAAGATGTTTGAGCACTCATTGTTATACCTCTTTGTTTTATTATATTAAAAAATTAAATATTATTTTGACTTCCATAGGTTTTGATCACGTTCCCAAGCCTTCTTTCGAGCCTCAGCGTAACCATTAGCATCACTTGCTTCTTGTTTAGTAGCAATTGAATCGCCTAATGTTTTTTCTTCCATCGGTTTCTTATAGTTTTTAAGCGATATATCAAAACTTGCACTGATATAATCATCTGATTTTGAATCTAGATTAACATCTAAATTTGTATTTGTATGTTTAATCACTTTCTCTTTTATCTCACGGTCAGATAAAGAAGAAACATCAGCATCATCTAATACATTTTTTGCTTTTGTTTCCAAATCAACTCTAACAGAAACAGCTTCGTCAAAAGCCCTTTTCTGTTCAGCAGCTTCTTCTTCGTCTTTATTTAAATCAACTTTTGATTTTAAAGAATCAAGTTCAGCCTGCATGGTATCATTGTCTTTTTGTTTTTGGTCTAGGTTAGTTTTGAGTTCATTAATAGAACCCTCCATTTTTTCTAGAACATCAAAAACATCCTCATCTACCTTTAGAGCCTTCCCATCGGCAATGAAACTTTTCATCACGTCCCCTTTGTTTTCTGTTATAAAAAATCCATCACATTGGATGGGTATATCCTGATTGTCTAATAAAACTTTGCATTGAGCACCGCCACGAGCTCTATCTACTAAACTTAAATGATTGTATTCTATATTTCTTTGGATCGCATCGTATGCAATACCGTTCCATGTCCCAGGTGTTTTTTCCAGTTCGCAAGTATATCCTAATGATAGCTCCCTACGTGAACCATCTTTAATTTGATTTATAGATTCATTATCATGAAAAGTAACCTGCTGTTGAACATAAGATTCTGGATCGTTTTCTATATTTACTTTCTCAGGCTTGTCACTTGTCATGCCTATCAAAAGTTCTTTAGCGTTATCAGTATTAACAAGTTCGCTCGGATGTAAGTTAGTGACAGGTAAACCCATCATTGAAGCCATAGAATTTTCTGAAAAGACCTCATCTGGATGCCTTAGCTGCCTAACCACCTTAACTTGTCCATTTGGATCTTTATCCATATAAACAAAAACACCAGTCCTAGTGAGGTTCGCTTTTATATTTAAAAAACCAGACGGCTGTAACGGAAGTTCATCTTGGTTGATGTTTACATAATCTATATTAATCATACTTAATCATCCTGTTTATACATAGTTAGATATTAACCTAATAATTTAGTCATGTAAATTTTTATGACTGATTAATGTTTGATTGTAGCCAATCGTTGATTGTATCTAGATGGAATATTCTTTTTTTACCTAACTTGATCGAAGGTATTTTGTCGGCACTAACCCAATTGAGTATTGTGCCCTTACATATTCCTAAAAGGTCTGATATTTCATCACAGTCTAAATATTTATCATTATTTATCTGAATCATATAATTAAATCCTGTTTATTCTTCATCTAGTTCTGGATAAAAAGGTATCGCAACACAACGACAATTCCAAGGTTGTCCTGGTCTAGTACCACTTGAACTAAAACTTGGATCTACTGCTTCATTGTATATCTTTCCATCAACTTCAACAGTACCTGACCAACTAAAAACAAGACCATCTAAATCAACATGTGTGTCTCTAACCCTCTCATCATTAGATGTCTGCCACCTGTATAGCTCTACACCACTAGAAATTTGTCGCTCTTTATTTAAAGTGCCAAGTGTTTCCATCACGGTGTTCCTAGAAATAAAAGCAGCTCTGTTCTTACTCATTCCTATATTTTTTATCAGGTTTTCGGCTACTGTTTCCCACCTTATACCCTCAATAACACCTTTGTTAATTTCTTGGTTAATATTTTCTATAGTTGACCTGTTTAAGTTATCGATATAACTAGTCGTGTTCTCAACAGCCTTTGATATTGTTTCTTTAGTCTTTAAGGTAGGTACTAAAATTATATTCTGAATACCAAGTTCTCTTATCGCTTCTTTCTCTGCCTCTTCGTCAAGACCTTTAAATATTTTATTTAAGTTATCTTCTATATACCTGTAGCTGTATTTACCTAAAAATTGTGATTCAATTAATTTAATTAAGTTGTGTAAGTTCATTCCATCAGAATCAGTCTTGATTACTGCTTCCTGTTTTTCTCTATCATTTTCTATTTTAGCAAGGTCTTTAATTTTAGGCATAACCTTACTTTTTATCTGAGATAATAAATCATTTATCATGTTTCTGGATAATCTTTCTATCATCCTTTCGTATTTAATAAACCTCTTATTATCTCTTCTTATTCTTTTTTTCTTCCTTAGAAACTTGTTCTTCTTTTTTCTTACAGCCATTTTTTTTGACCTTTAACAAAACAGATAGGCAGATACATTCTGTTTCTACTCTATCGTTATCACTTTGTTTTATCGCTTCAATTAAAAAGTTTCTTTCACTTATCATTTTCTTCCTGTGTTTCTGGATCTTGATTAGGATCACTCAAACCAAAACCAGCTTCTTTTGGATCAACCAAAATATCTTCTTTGATTTCAATATTTGTCTCATAAGAGTATTCTGTTGCACCGAATCTATTTTCTGCTACTTCAACAGCATCATAAACACCTTGAGTCATGTATATATTATCTATGTCAGCTTGTATTTTTCTTGTTTCTATGATGCCTTTTTGGTCCTGTTGATATAAAGGATTAAAGGAAAATGTTATTTCTTCTGGTATAGATACTTTCTTGTCTACTTGGTTCAGTATTATTTCTTTTATTTTATTTATAGGATCTCTAAGTTCTGATTCCTGTAATATTTTAACAGAATCAAAGTAATCTATCTTTTCAGACTTTCCTTGCTCACCCAATGAAGCACCCGGACTTTCACCTAGTAACCTTGTGTGCGGTATGTCACTAGCAGATACTAACCTATTGGTTATTATTCGCATCAAGTCACTAACCCCACCCAGTGCGGTCTGCATAAAACTAAAATCATCTTCTTTATCTAAACAAACAGCCCTTAATGTTGACCTAAGATTGTTAACTATTTGTAGCCTTTTTAAAACCAAATCATCTTCGTCTTGGGCAATAGCATCGTGTAAACCGTCTATCTTAAAAACAGGTTGATTAACCTCTTGTAATATAGTTGCTAGATTTCCATGGCCTGTTGAATAATTTCTTATAGCTTCACTTAATTTTTGATATATCGAATCATGCCAGTATCCATTTTTAACAAATAATCTGCTTGGAAGCTTCTCACCATCAAACCGAATAACTCTTGATTTATGTATCTTAATAAAACCTCCACTGGCAGAAACATAATTATAAAATTTTGGAGTGCCAAAATCAGGTGATGATAAATCTGATATAACATCACCTGAGTTTATATCTAAGTCCCATCTATCAATAACATATAATGATTTTATTTCTCTGATTCTTTCTGC
>Ga0181397_1000200_pt1 | contig 23035 bp, 42 predicted proteins | sample 20SPOviralmetaG_FD_130126 | JGI IMG/M metagenome (GOLD analysis project Ga0181397, IMG submission 130126) | Marine viral communities from the oligotrophic San Pedro Time Series (SPOT) site, San Pedro Channel, CA, USA - 20 SPOT_SRF_2011-02-23 | ecosystem: Environmental > Aquatic > Marine > Strait...
CCATTAGCGTCACGTGGATCATTAAAGTATCCTTTCTCTAAATAGGCATACTGTGGTTCAGGTTTAATTTTAATGGGTTCAAACAACCCCATCTCTATTAAATGTTTTTCTAACTCACTCATTTATCATTTCCTTTAGTCTATCTACATCAGAGTCTAACTTATATTTAATGTCATCGTCAAGTCTTAAGGCTTGTACTTTTTTACCTGTCCATGTTTCTACTTCTTGCTTGTACGCTAATGTCTTACTCATGGCGTCAGGGTCTAACCCTATGATAACCTTATGAAAATCTCCTATATACTCCATCTGCGCTGGGCCTAATGACGTACCAAGAATAGCTAAGCCTGTTGTGTTAGGCATAATCTGAGCTACGATGATAGCACTGATCACATCCTCTACAACAACACACACATCATTAGATGTACCAAGTACACGTTTGAATACAGATGCCTGTCCTGTGTAGCGAAACCATTTAGGTATGGCCCCATCAAGAGCACGGCCTACTGCATCAATTACTACATTCTTATGCTTGATAGGAAAGACTGCACGCCTATCCTTAACGTCATAGAAGATCTCCTCATTAGTTAAACCCCATCGTCCTAAGAACCTATGCAACAACTGATGTTCAGGCTTAGGATTAACTACATACTCAGGGTAAGGCATAGCCTCTATCTCTTTGCGTGTCTGTCTATCTAAACCTTGCATACGCTTACGTATCTCATCAGCTGTCATGCCAGTAGTAACTGCACCACGTATGCTACAGTCTAACTTGTAGCAGTTGTACATCACAGCACCACCATCTTTAGTAGCAGTAAAAGTATTCATACCATTACAGACAGGACAGTTCATACGGGTTGTCTCACCCTCACTAAGCATAAGATCCTCTACGTATTTCTTAATGTCCATGCTCCACCTCTTCTCTTTTTCTATCGTGTATCTCACTGTGACAATTAGCACAAACTAATATACACTTTCTTATCTCTTCCTTAACAGACTTTCTTGAGTAGCCGTGCATCTGACTCAAAGGAAACTTTTTAGAATGCATATGATGAAAGTGTAATGCACTTAAACTTTTTTTGTAACCGCAAACTGAGCAACCATATATACTTTTATATCTTTTTATAAAAGCCCTGTTTGCTTCAGAGTTTTCTTTCTTTTGTTTAGCCTTTCTTATCTTTTGTTTCTTTAAAGATTCTGGACTTAGCCATTGTTCCAGAGGAACTGAACGATCTCCTGTAGCTATGGTTGTTCTGTAGTAGTATTGCATAAAGAAATAACCATCTTCTCTAAGATCACCATGTCTTAAGGGTAGACCTAGATAGATTACTTCGTCTTGATTTATTAAACTCTTTGCATACTCACTTTTCATACTTACTTCTTCCTATTTGCTAGGGCATTAGTTGCACCTGTAAGTGTGTTAACTAAGTAAGGCTTAACACTTTGTGGATTACTGTGACCACTGACCTGCATAATACCGAAGGCATCAGCACCACCCTCGACAAGTTGCGTGATACCAGTGCGTCTTAAGTCCATAGCAGTTATCTCTGGAGGTAGGTTTGCAGCAACCTTAACCTCATTCACTAGCTTGTGTATATCTCCACTTGGATACGGCCTGTAGACCCCGTTGTGTGGCTCCACAGAGGGTGCTACGTACTGCTGGAACCCAAAGTCTTTCTGTTGTTCAGTCAACATCTTACACAAGCTATCATCTATGGGTAACTTTACTTCAGACCTGCGTTTACTTTGTTCTAACACAAGAGTTCTAGCACCTAAGTCTAGATTGTCCCACTTAAGTGTACGCATATCACCTACACGTTGCGCCCACTCATATGCCATATGTAATATTAAGCCAATGCTACGCCACTTCCATTGGCTGTAAGCTGTATCTAAGAATGTAATAACTTGAGCGTCAGTCCAACGCACCTTACGTATATTATCTTTAGTACGCTGGACTAATGCTACAGGGTTAGTGACCAAAGCCTCATGTCTGATAGCTGTATTGAGTACAATACTCAGGCAAGTTGTCATGTAGTTAGCTTGTCTCAAGCCTACATCAGTTAGCCATTTGTCATACGCTACGGTGACATGTTTAAATCGTAGGTCACGCAGTTTAATGTTACCTAACTGCTTATCATTTTGTACTTTTGTTTTGCACACACGCAGTAAGTTGTAGTCGTAATCTTTTTTACTGCGATAAGACAGAGCATGGTACTTAGGTGTACGCACATAGAAGTCACACGCTGCTTCTATAGTATGTGTCTCCTTAAGTTCCATTGTTATCCTTCTCCACAAAACAATCCCTAACCTCATCCACAGATAGTGCACAAGTAAAACCATTATCTTTGAATGTTGCAACAACTGCTGGGCCATCAGGAAGAATATCCCAATACACATGATACCCACTGCTCTTCCATCTAACAGGCTTACCTGCATCCAATGCTTGTGTTAGTTCTCGTAACTCCATCATTTTTCTTTCTCCTTCTTAGGTTTAGGTACTGGAGACTGTGACCAATCATCACAAGGGTCATCATCCAAGCCACCTTTCTTGTCGCTACTAGTATAGATCATAGAATGCCAAACCCCAATGTTAATATGACTATAGCCATAACTATTTGCATAATAATAATTATTAACATCTCAAAATATTTGATGGCTGAGATCTCCATTAGCTATACGATGAGTAAGCTCAGCAACTACATCACTAAGCTCATCTACATCTTCTCCTATCCATGACGCCTCGTCAATAGTATTAGATATATTATTGTACTCATTCCATTCATCTAATGCATAGTCTGACATACTACTTCCCCTCTACAAAATTAATGTGTTCTTTAGCCTTAACCATTTTATTTAACAGCGTAGTCACATGGACTAGGTACTGCGTAGTCTCTGATGAAACAGTATCATTAACTGAGTACGGATCAAAGTAGTCACCAAACGCTAAGCTTTTCTTACACTCATCTATAATGAAGTCTACTTGTCCTTCAGACAACATACCTTCCCAAAAAGCTGATGCTGATCCAGACATATTAATCTCCCATTCTTTCATTGTGTATGTGTTCATATAGTTCAGGAAATGATACACGTAATTTCCATTCTGATGTGTCGATAGCTTTCATATCATCTACACCTAGCTCATATGATTCATGAAGCATGAAGTCTGCATCTTGTATAGTCTTCATGACAAACTTTAGTGTTTCTATTTGATTAGGCAACAAAAAGTGTGCGGCATTGTTGTATTCTATATTACGGTTGTCCCTATCAATCTCCCACTGTGGGCGTGTATCTTCTACTACTTTTTTCTTAGTCATTTTTTCTTAGTCCTTTCATTCATTCTTACTGTTGATCTAGCTATACGGCTATCGGAAGTGATGATGACAACTTTTCCGTCATCACCATACACTATATACTTGCCGTTATATTTCTTGATAACCACTACAGCTACCCTGCGAAGTGACGTATCCTACGAGAGTTAACTCTATTCATAGCTTTCTCTACGTAGATGGTGCGTCTACCTAAGTTGTAGGTAGTGAAGCAGTCACCGTGTTGAATGTTATATCCACGACTGCTGGTTGAACGGTTAGGCTTACGCTTACGGGTCAATCCTTTGAAGCCAAAAAAGTTGAAGCGAAATCCTTTGGTGCCATCATTCAGTGGCTTAGTTGCGATACATGTAAACATATTATTTTCCTTCCAGTTGGGTTCGTATTTCAGTAAGTAAATCAATGAGTTGTTTGTTGTTCTTCATGGTGGTGTTAGGTAACACCTTCTCACACATGGCGAGGATCTTTAGGTTTAGTGCGTTTGTAATCATGCTAGTCCTCCTTCAATTACGAATAGCTTGGATGCTGCTACATCCTTGCGCTTCATTGGTTTAATTAGTTGATAGCGAAAGTCGTGGTATAAATCAATGTTATAATCAAATAGCTCTACTGTCGGACCGTCCGTCAGTAACTCAAAGTCATACGTAGGGTATGCATCAGTCAATGTACCTATCATTATGTTACCTCCTGCCTCTGACCTGCTGTTGGTCAGGCGGCAAGGTAAGTCAACATCATCTAAGTGTACACACAGTTTGTATATCATACTAACTCCTCATCTAATATTTCATACTGTTGTTTATACTCATCACTAGCGTATGTCAAGTTAAGACCCATGATAGCCTCACGAATGTAGCTGTCACCCATGTCGTATGAGCCATACGTCATGTCTGTCTTGACTGCAACGAACCACCTAGCATATGGGTTTTTGTTCTCGTTAGCAGGTACTTGGTACGTCTTAAGCAAGAGCATCTCTGTCTCACCGAATGGACCCATGCCTTTGTAGATTGCATATGGGTTATCTTTAGTGCGGGACTTGCCCATTAAATTCTTAGCCATGTTATACTTCCTTTTATGTTACGTGGATTGATCTTGTATTGTTTGCTGAGCTACAGGTTAGAGTAGCAAGCCTACCAAAGTCAATAGGTTTAGCATCGTGCTTAGTTACGAAGCTATCATACTTGTATGGGTTATACGTTACCTCCTGTGAATGTTCCCTATGATCAAGGATCTTTGATGCATCCTCTACTAATAAGTTTTGTATCCATCTTCCCCTCACGAAAGCGTGAACGTTCTTCTTCTTCTCACGCAGTACCTTCTCACGCCCTGCCTTACGTACTACGAACTCAGGATCTTCTATCCATATGTTGCAGACACGATCAACTACACGCCCTGTCTTACAGTCACGAACACTGAATAGTTTCTTGTGCAGATTAAAATATACTTCGACTTTCATTTCTACATCTCCATGATTGACGTTACGTGATACGCTGACACTGCATCACCTGTAGGTAGTGACTTATTCATGCCACCCTTCTCAGCTACATAGTTACACCATGTATCCCACCAGTACTCTGCACCTTCAAGGCGGCACAGCTTGACGTACTGGCGTATCTTCTTAAGCCTAAGCTCCGGCTTGATCTTCTTGCTTACTTTCAGTGCCGCCTCAGACAATCCAAGCATACGAATGTTGTGTCTGTCAAGGCAAGCAACCTCAAAGCCACACATCTGAGCGATGAAGCCAGCCTTCACCATACCTATAGATGGAATACGCATGAACAGATCTACTACTGCTTGTGCCCCGTCTATAGTGTCAGTGCCTACTGTCTCCTTGATGTTGAGCATGAGCGTATGCAATTCAACCTTGTGATCAAAGGCATAGGTAATACCTTTAGCTTTGGCTTCAGACACCCACTTAGATTTGATGCCGTGTTCTCTGATAGAGATACGCTGAGTGTGCACCCTAGATAAAGGCATGTTGATCGTACATAGAGTGAACTCTACTATGTCATACATGGCATCGGGGGATGTCGTTGCATACTGAGCGATTAGGTTACAGTCACGTTGATACATTGTGTACTCTCCTTGTTGTTGTGTTCTCTACTGTCGGACCATCCGACACTACTACCATTTAATTCCAAACTCTTCGCCATCAGGATCATAGCTAATGGCATCGGCACCCACATCTTCTGGGTACTTTTCTTTAAGAATTTTTGTAAGGTCAGATTTATTTTCTGCTTTAATTAAAGCTTGAAACATACCGTCCTCTCTTTCAATTAATACTTCATAGAATTCCATAATCAATCTCCTTTTTTTGTTAATTCATTTTGTATTGTTAAACCTTTTACTAGCATAGCTTCAGCCTCTCTTGTATCACCTCGTTTCAAAGTGTCAAGTGACCACGCTACCCAGCTTGCAGCTTGAGGTGATAGTAGTTCAGACGTAGGCTCAACACTAGGCTTAGGCTCAGGCTGTACTTCTACAGCACCTACCTTGTTGTCATTCAAGAAAGCCATAAGGTTAGCTTTATCTACTGGTACTTCAACTGTACGTCTAACCTTGCCTAGCTGCTTACGTGCATCAGCTTGAGTGCCAGCCCATTCGCCTTTGTCATTAGTGTATAGCTTCATTTGTTTGCCTTTACGTACTCAGTTGCTGCGTTAATAATCTCAGCTAGATCCTCAGCTCTTACATAGTGAAAGTAGTCAGTCGTGTACGCTACTGCTTCACTGTGCTTGTATAGTCTAGGAAGATGTATTGACCTTCCTGTCTTCTCATCAAACAGTGCTACCTCACAAAATGTATCGGCTGAGTATTGCGCTATAGATAAAGTATGATGCTCACCTACTGGTAGCCTGACATTGTTTAAGTGTTGTGTTGGCATTAACATTTTAGTTCTCCTTTTAATCTACGTGAAGCTCAAGTGATGCTTCAACCATCTGATGCCAACCATTAGGCATACAAACATATACGTTGTTGTCTAATAGGTTAACAACCAAGTCACCTACTGACATGACAGAGTGTTGCATGAGGTGGGTAGTCGTAATGATACCACTACCATAGTTATTACCTTCATCAAATATCTCCTCAAGTCTAGTGGATTCCAGACTTTTCTCAGTAGTAGCGTAGTGCATAAACATAGTAGGTTGGTACAAGCTATACATCAAAGCCCTACGTACTGTATCTTCTGGCCCATCCTCATCTAGCATAGTCACTGTGTCATAGTACGCTGTAGCTAAAGGCCTGTTACGATTTTCGTTTATGATGTCCTTAAGTTCGTTATCCATAGGACGCTGATATATAAGATAGGATTGCATCGTGTTAGTCTCCAGTGTTTCTAGTGTCGGACCATCCGACAGTAGCAGTTAATTTGTTAGTGACCCCATAAGACAGATGTCGCCTTCGATTGTCAATAGATTTACTACCTCGCAAATCATACAGCATTTGCCTATGCCATACACTACGCCACACCTTATCAGCACGTAGTTTTATGCGATTGCGTTTAGTTATTCCTAGAGGCATCAGATACCCCATGACTTTTCTATGCCATCAAGATACTCGAATGCATCAGGCTCAAGTTCAGACCTAACCTTTTGTAAACACTCAATTAATTCATCAAGAGTGGCACCATAGAGATGGATAGAATACTCTGTACCATACTCATCAGGTACAATAGCAACCTCCTGCACCTTAGTATCCACCCACTTGTCACCATCATACTTCTTATGTTGAGCAATAGATATTTCTTTGCCTCTATGTTTTATATGAATGTTGTTCATATCTAATTCATTATCAAAAGCACCCATTATACTTCTCCTATCTCTAAATCAAAGTCACTAGCACAGCTAAGTAGTGCTGGCTTGATGAACTCATACCATGAAATGTTTTCGCTTTCATGGTTACGCCAATCACTAGCGTTCCTATCGTGTGTACTTTGTAGTTTAGCCAACAGCAAATACTGATCGTCGGTTAATTTATCTTGACCAAAAGCTTTTGATAATACTTCTGTTACTCTGGTATCATAATAGCCAATCTCAAACTCGCTAATGCTGGCCTCTTCTAATGCATCACCTTCCAAGCTTTCATCATAGAGTTCATCAGGTATGAACGCACCTACGACACACTTGTTATCATTACCATCTCTATCAACTCCACGATAGACACACTGCGTACCACCACAGTCATCAATCATACTATCCATAGAAGGCTCACCCATATTAGCAAAATGCTTGTGGGCTTTATTAAATATATTTTGTAGTTCCATCGTTACTCTCCTAGTTGTTGTTTGTTTCTACTGTCGGACCATCCGACACTACATATCGAATCCCATAGCTGAACAATAGTCAGTGACGGACTCATGCTCATCCCTACTATGCTCACACTTAGGACACAAGGCTACATCACCATATGGATCTGTGGTTCCACACCTCACATCATAAGGCTTGTAGTCGTAGCCACTTGGTATTTGATAAGTCACTTGATTGTTACACATTTTATACTCTCCATTTTTTCTTAGTGTCGGACGATCCGTCAGTAAGATCATCCTAGTTTCAAATTGTCAATAGCTTGTTACGCAAACGATACCTTAACGACATCACCTTGCGGATTGTACATGACAGACACAGTACGATGCACATTACGAGCACCCATCCATGTATTCCACCATGCATCTGCATCAGATTTTGTATCACAAAATAAACTATTGCAATGTAAATCTGTCGTGCTGTCCCAAGCAAAACAAGAATGCGTCGAGTTTAATTTCCACATTTTATACCCCATAATATCCCATGATAAACAATCCAGCTAGACCACACAAAAACATGGTCCAGCCAACTAGTATTAAAACATCTTCGCTACTCATATCAATCAATATCCCTGTCTTTTAGCTCACGTTCAAGTTCCCTGATCCTATTATACACAGCACCCAATTCCTGATCAGACTTGTTACCTGATACCATATTAAGAACTGTCGTGGCAATAGCACGTAATTCTTTTAAATTATCTTCAAACAAATCGGCTCGTATTTGTACAGTTTTCATATCTTTTACCTCCATTATGTAACGCCAAAAGCCCCGCCTAAGCGGAGCCTGTGACTGTGTTATGTGAGTTAGGCTTAGGCCTTCATCGCCTTGTTGAATGCCGCCTTAGTAATGCCGTGTTCCTGCATCTGAGCCTTGACGAATTTCGCAAGTTCATCAGCTGTTACAGCCTTCTTACTGTCGGACGGTCCGTCGGTAGCCTTAGTCTCAGGCTTAGCCTTGCCCTTGGATACATTGCCAGCAGACTTGGGTGCCTTGGGCTTGTCGAGTGCCTTGATCCGCTTACGGATGGCTGAGACGCCTAGGCTGTCAAGTTCGCCTTTGTTGTTGAGCTTTTGGATTTTAGCCCAATTTGAGGCCACGAAAACTGTGTCGCTACGGTCCTGCCTAGATATGCCAGCAAGAGGAGACTTGGCAAGCATTTGGCCGAAGAGCTTGTCCGATTTGTACATAGCACGATGCTGGATCAAGATTTGGCCTAGCTCGTTGAAGCAATCAAGCATGGACGTTTGCAGTAGGTACATCTGATCGTAGATGGCTGCACCATGCTCAAGGCTGGCTGTCGGTGTGTACTCATCCTTGCCAACACGAATTACGTTGTCGTTTGAAAGCGTAGCTGTTTTTGCGTTTGGTTTAGTCATGGTAAAACTCCGTTTTGTTTGTGGCTTGTTGCCGTTTCGATGCCTAAGTTCTGCCAGCTGGTCAAAAAAATGTCAACACCTTTTCCTGTGCATTATGCGTAGGGAAAAGCGGGCTACTGTCGGACGGTCCGTCAGTAACGAGAACGAATCAGGAACATCTCTGGTTTGCTGGTGTTGGAACGAATCAGGAACATCGCCTCGTGTAGCGTGGGTGTGTGCGTTACGTATGGGTGGGTGTGCCTGTGTGCATGAACATTAGGTGGGTATGGGTGTAGATGTGCATGAAAGCGTGACATTCCCGCCACACCTGCATATGCGTGTGAAAATGCGTGTATATGTGCGTAAGCGGATGACTAATCCGTATGCAAACCCCATAAAAACAACGACTTAGCCCAGCCTTGCGCCCAGATGTGCGTGCACAGGCTCATTATGCGAGGCCTTGCGGGGGCCACCACCCCATGCTACGTATACGTATATGTACTCACACACAGAAGTGGTTTTTAGTTTTGGCTTTTTTGTCATATATACACGCAAAGGTACACACAACGCCCGGAAAATAGCTGTACAAAGATGATATACTGTAAGATAACGTAACGTAATAGTAACAATATGTTACAAAATGTAATATATAATAGAAATACGATAGAGTAGGGCTTGACACAGAGCTAAATATGCTTATAACTGAGCGTAGCGAGGCTTAGTTAAACATTAAGTTAAATAAAATAAAACAATAAAAAAATATTAAACTATAAAGTTAAACTAAAAGTGTTGTAATTTAGTTATTGGACTTAGGAAAAGTGTAACGTATAGTTAAACTATCTAGTTGACATATACTTTGTATTAGTATATTATTATTTATAATAAATAAAAAGAATATATAAGACTTAAAGTTAAACTAAGTACCATAATCTTTATCTTATTTGTAATAATGCTAACTTTGTATAAAGTTTGTGGTACAATTTTTCTCTTATATTACATATTGACTAAAATGAAAAAACGTATACAACTATATGCAAGTGAAAATGTATTAGAAGAGTTTTATAAAGCCTTAGCAAGTAATGACTCTCGTGCTTTACAACGTGTACACATTCCTAAGAGTGATGTATTCTATGTTCGTACTGCTATTGAAATTAATACAGGGGAACGTTACACTTTAGATAGAGTAGAAAGAGCTATGTATCTTGAAGGAATATTAAACCGTAGAGAAGTTTTAGATCCAGATAGACAAAGAGAGTGGGAATAGTTTAAAAATTAAATAAGGAATATAAACATGGCTACAGAAGCAGACATGAAACGTTGGGAAACTTTAACATCTAGAATTAGTATGGATAACTTTAGAAAAAGAGAAGATGCTATCTTTAAAAGTTACAATGCTGCAGAAAAAGCTCTTTTTAACAAGTATGAATCTGCAGAAAAAGCTCTTTTAAAAAAGTTTGACAACTTTGAAAAGTTACCTTCCTCAGTAAGAGCTAATGCAAATAAAGAAGCAAAAAAACTAAAGTCTTTGTACACTAAAATGTTTAAAGATTTACAATCTAAAACTATATCAAAAGATAAAGTAAATAAAGGTAAAGCTTTAGAAGATGATGCTAATGTAAAACGCTATGGTAGAGATGCTATGAAAGGTAAATCTTTTGCTACTATGCGTCCTACTGCTATTAAATCTGGTGCATCAAGACCTCCAACCCAAAAAAATACAAAGAGTTAAAAGTATGTGGAATCTTTTAAGTTTACTAAGTACAGCTAACAGTTTAAACAGTGCAATAGGTTTTGTATATAAACAACTTAAACGTTTAACTAAGTTTATACTACGTAAAGCATTTCCTACAGTGAAACGTTTCCAATAGTTATGTTTTTATCTATGGTTCTAGTTTGTGCTACTCCTAGTGTTCTATCTTGTAATATATTTACTAATGTATACGACATCTTTTCTACTAGAGAAGAGTGTTTAGTAGATGCAGTAAACGTCAGAGATGGTTTTTTAAACAAGGGTGCATATGCAAAGGCAGGATGTGTAAAGCTAGAGCATGAAGGAACAGATACTTAATGGCAATAGAATATAGAGGTGAAAAATTTGAAGGTTACAACAAACCTAAGAGAACACCTAAACATCCTAAAAAATCCCACGCAGTGCTTGCCAAAGAAGGTGACACCATTAAGCTCATCAGGTTCGGTGAGCAGGGAGCCAAAACTGCTGGTAAACCAAAAAAAGGTGAATCGGACCGCATGAAGAAAAAACGTGCATCCTTTAAAGCAAGACACGGTAAGAATATCAAAAAAGGAAAACTTAGTGCAGCTTATTGGGCTGATAAAGTTAAGTGGTGATAATTAATGCCTGATTTAAGTAAGTCTAAGTTCCATACAAAAGGATATACTATTGCGTCTACGTCTGCTTCTGCAGATGCAACCGTTGTATATACATGCCCTGCTAACTTTAGTGCCATTACGAGGTACTTGCACATAAGTAATAATAATAGTTCTACTAAAAAAGTGTATGTTCAGTTTTATCATGCAGGAGATACCGCATATCACTACATAGCTAATGCCCTTAGTATGGCAGGAAACTCCGTAACTAACTTAGTTAATGGAGGTTACTTTAATTTACACTCAGGAGATAAGATCGTAGTATATGGCGAGACTGCTAATACTATGGAAGTAATAGTTTCACTAGAAGAATACTATGACCCTAACCGCACATAAACAAAAAGGAGTATACAATGGCTAAAATGCCTATGGTTAAAAAGAACGGTAAAAAAATCCCTGCATTTGCTGCTGACGGTAAAGGCAAGATGAACAAAGGTGGCATGGCTAAAAAGAAAAAGCCTGTAGCTAAGATGATGGGAGGCGGTATGGCTAAGAAAAAAGCTGGTGCTTATATGTATGGCGGTATGGCTAAAAAGAAGAAGTAACTACTACGCATAACGGGATTGCAATCTTGTATGTAGTCTCTTAACATAAAACATGGTATAACTGTCCTTGGTAAAATAAAAGGAGTTATACCATGTTTAAACGATTTATAAAGAGAATACAAGAAAACCAACAGCGTAGAGTAGACTATTGGCTGTTACAAAATATGACAGACAGAGAGCTAAATGACATAGGAGTATCACGTGGCGAAATCCAACAAAGGTTCTACCGTTAATGCATCAGGTAATTATACACAACCTAAAAAACGAGAACAGATTTTCAATAGAATAAAAGCTGGTGGTAAGGGTGGAAAGCCCGGTCAGTGGTCAGCCCGTAAAGCTCAGATGGTTGCAAAAGCTTATAAAGCAGCAGGAGGAGGTTACAAGTCATGAAGGTAGATGCACCTAAAGGATACCACTGGATGAAACAAAAAGATGGTAGCATGAAACTAATGAAGCACTCAGGTACATTTGTACCACATAAGGGTGCATCACTTACAGCTAACTTTCCAGTACAGAAAAAACACGATGTCAAAAAGTAAAAGACAAAAGAGTTTAACTAACTGGACTAAACAGAAATGGACTACTAAAAGTGGTAAGCCATCAACGCAAGGACCGAAAGCTACAGGGGAACGCTATCTACCTAAGAAAGCTATTAAGTCTCTTAGTGCTGCTGAGTATGCCGCTACAACACGATCTAAGCGAAAAGGAAATGCTGCGGGTAAGCAGTATGTGGCTCAACCGAAAAAAATTGCTAAAAAAGTAAAACCATATAGGAAAAAATCATGAGAAGATATATTAAACGTATTTTACGTGCAGTGTTTAATAGAGATTGTGCATGTAATAAATGTGAATGTTAAAAGGTAGTTGCATTTTTGTTACTATTATGTTATAACTACATATATTAAAAACATTATTTGAAGGCAATAGATATATGGCTAAGCAGCTAACCGAAAACCAACAGAAGTTTCTTGAGGCTCTCTTTGATGAGGCAGCAGGAGATGTTCTTATGGCTAAGCGTATTGCTGGCTATAGTGATGGTACACCTACAAGATCAATTACAGAGGCTCTAAAAGATGAAATATTTGAAGCAACTAAAAGCTATATGTCAAGATTGGGTCCAAAAGCTGCTGTTGCTTATGGGTCGGCTTTGGATGACCCTACGCAGCTAGGTGTTAAAGAACGCATGATTGCAGCAGGTCAAGTGTTAGATCGTTCTGGCCTAGTTAAAACTGAAAAGGTTGCAGTAGAGTCTAGCGGTGGCTTGTTTATATTACCACCAAAGGATTCTAGTATAGGCAATGAAACGTAGAACTAACTTTCAAAAAACAGAGTTAGGCTACTGGATGTTACCAAAGCCTAGCAACATAAAAAACTGGGAGCGAGTACCAAGACTAACAAAGAGATCTGTACCCTTTGGTTATGAAATAGATCCAGAAGATAAAACTTGGTTAAACCCTATCCCTAAAGAATTAGAATTATTAGAGCTTGCAAAGAAACATTTAAAGCAGTATAGTTACAGGGAAGTATCTGCTTGGTTAACTACTCAATCAGGCAGACGCATAACCCATGATGGACTTAAGAAACGTATAGATGTCGAAAGAAGACGTAAATCACTTGCTGCAATTAAACGTAAACTTGCCTTCTGGCTTGAAGAAACGATCCAGCAGTACGAAACGCTCGAAAAAGAAAGAATCGGTTACTACACCTACGAAGACGAAAGAATTAAAACCTAAGAGTAAAGTATACGCAACTGTAACACCTGCACCTTATGATGTACAGTTTGCTCAAGATGTAGTGTTTAAGCCAAACCCCGGCCCTCAAACACAATATCTAGCAGCTAGTGAGCGTGAAGTATTATATGGTGGGGCTGCTGGTGGTGGTAAGAGCTACGCTACACTAGCTGATCCGTTACGTAACTTAGGTAACAAAGACTTTAGTGGACTACTAGTACGACACACAACAGAAGAACTAAGGGAGCTTATACAGAAAAGTCAGGAATTATATCCTAAAGCTATACCGGGTATTAAGTGGTCAGAGAGAAAGTCTCAATGGGTCACACCTCAAGGTGGTAGGCTTTGGATGTCTTACCTAGATAAAGATACAGACGTTATGCGCTATCAAGGACAGGCGTTTAACTATGTAGCCTTTGACGAGTTGACTCAATGGCCTAGTAATTTTGCGTGGGATTACATGCGAAGTCGTTTAAGATCAGCATCCCCTGAGTTAGGTTTGTACATGAGAGCTACTACAAACCCCGGAGGCCCCGGTCATGCTTGGGTTAAGAAAATGTTTATAGACCCTGCGTCACCTAATAATGCGTTCTGGGCTACTAATATAGAAACAGGAGAACCATTACGATACCCTAAAGGTCACACAAAAGAAGATCAACCACTATTTAAACGTAAGTTTATACCTGCTAGTTTGTTTGATAATCCTTACCTAGCAGATAGTGGTGACTACGAAGCAATGCTTTTATCTTTACCTGAACAACAACGTAAGAGATTGTTAGATGGAGATTGGGATGTAAATGAAGGTGCAGCTTTTCCAGAGTTTAATCGTTCTATTCATGTAGTAGAGCCTTACAAGATACCTAAAAGCTGGACAAAGTTTAGGGCGTGTGACTATGGTTATGGAAGTTATACTGGAGTTGTTTGGGTTGCAGTTAGTCCTTCTGAGCAGCTAGTAGTATATAGAGAGTTATATTGTTCTAAGGTTACAGCTATAGATTTAGCTGATATGATTTTACAAGCGGAGTGTGAAGATGGAGGTATTCGTTACGGTGTTCTTGACAGCTCTTTGTGGCATAAACGTGGTGATACTGGTCCATCTCTGGCAGAACAAATGATAATGAGAGGGTGTCGTTGGCGTCCTTCAGATAGAAGTAAAGGCTCACGTGTAGCTGGAAAGAATGAATTACATCGTAGACTTCAAGTAGATGAGTTTACAGACGAACCTCGTTTGGTTATGTTTAATGATTGTACTAATCTTGTAGCGCAATTACCTAGCATACCTCTAGATAAACGTAATCCTGAAGATGTTGATACAAATGCAGAAGACCACTTGTATGACGCTTTAAGATATGGTATAATGACAAGACCTCGTAGTTCTTTATTTGACTACGATCCTGCAACTTCAAGGTCAGGCTTTCAAGTTTCTGACCCTACATTTGGATACTAAGTATGGACCCTAAAGATTTTGACGATAGCTACGAAGAAAACATTGAGTCATCTGAATCCTCTTTTATAGAAGACACAAAGAAAGACTCTCTAGAATCTGATAGTTCAGTAGGAACTATTATCTCTTTTGTTGAGAATCGTTTTAAAAAAGCTGAAGACTCTAGATTGCAAGATGAAGAGAGATGGCTAAAAGCCTACCGTAATTATCGTGGTTTATATAATCCTCAAGTACAGTTTACTGAAGCAGAACGTTCTCGTGTATTTGTAAAAGTAACCAAGACTAAAACTCTTGCAGCTTATGGACAGATTGTAGATGTACTGTTTGGTAATAAAAAATTTCCTATTGTAGTAGATCCTACGAGCTTACCAGAAGGTGTAGCTGATTCCGTACATTTTAGTACAAACGCTGACCCTGCTGCAGAAGATGCAATAGATAGTATTAAAGAAGCTTTTACTCCCTTTACTAATGAAGAAAGTCGGCTTGCTCCCGGTGAAACAATGCCACAACTCAAAGAGCGTATGGGTGCTCTAGCTAATAAACTTGAACCTGTAGAAGAAAAGGTTGTTGAGGGACCGGGTACAACTCCTACTGATGTAACTTTTAATCCTGCAAAAGTTGCAGCTAAGAAGATGCAGAAGAAGATACACGATCAGCTAGAAGAAAGCGGAGCTAATAAGCAGTTACGTCTTGCAGCCTTTGAGTGTTCTTTGTTTGGTACAGGTATAATGAAAGGACCATTTGCTGTAAACAAAGAGTATCCTAATTGGGATGACAAAGGAAACTATGACCCTACAGTAAAGACTGTTCCCTCTACAAGCAATGTATCTATATGGAACTTCTACCCTGACCCTGATGCATCTAACATGGATGAAGCAGAATATATAGTTGAACGTCATAAGATGTCTCGTTCTCAGTTACGTGCTCTTAAAGGTCGGCCTTTCTTTCGTGATAACGCCATTGATAGTGCTCTCAAGATGGGTGAGTCCTACGAGAAGAAGTGGTGGGGACAAGTCATGGAAGATGATGACCACGGCAGTCAAGCTGAACGTTATGACGTAAAAGAGTTTTGGGGTTTTGTAGATCGTGAAGTATTAGAAGAACACGATATAGAAATACCTCGCTCCTTAAAAGATGCAGAACAACTCAATGTAAACTTGTGGGTGTGTAACGGACAAGTCTTGCGTATGGTTATGAATCCATTTAAACCTGCACTTATACCTTACTATGCTGTACCCTATGAAGTAAATCCTTATTCATTCTTTGGTGTAGGTATCGCTGAAAACATGGATGACACTCAGACTTTAATGAATGGTTTCATGCGTATGGCAGTAGACAATGCTGTACTATCAGGTAACTTATTGATCGAGGTTGATGAGACTAATTTAGTGCCGGGGCAGGATCTATCTGTGTATCCCGGCAAAGTGTTTAGGCGTCAAGGAGGTGCACCCGGACAAGCCATCTTCGGTACATCTTTTCCTAACGTTGCTGGTGAGAATATGCAGTTGTTTGACAAGGCAAGGGTACTAGCTGATGAGTCAACAGGCTTTCCTTCTTTTGCTCACGGTCAGACAGGTGTGACAGGTGTAGGACGTACTGCTTCTGGTATCTCTATGCTTATGTCTGCAGCTAATGGCTCTATACGTACTGTTATTAAGAATGTAGATGATTACTTACTCAACCCACTAGGTAAAGCTTTCTTTAGTTTTAACATGCAATTTGACTATGACCCTGAGATAAAGGGTGACTTAGAAGTCAAAGCTCAAGGTACTGAGTCACTGATGGCTAACGAAGTACGTAGCCAACGTTTGATGCAGTTCTTGCAAGTTGCACAGAATCCAATACTTGCACCATTTGCTAAGATGGATTACATCATTCGTGAGATTGCTGTTAGTATGGATCTTGATCCTGAAAAGGTAACTAACTCAATCCAAGATGCAGCAGTACAGGCTGAGATCCTAAAGGGTTTCCAAGCTCCGCCTGAACCAGCTGCGCCCGGTGCTCCTCCTGCAGGTCCAGAAGGTGCGCCAGCAGCCACTCCCCCGCCTCAAGGAGCAGGGCCAACAGGTCCACAAGATATGACAGGCGGGGGCGGTGGTAACATTGGAGTAGGTGCTGCTGCTGTACCGGGTGAGCAAGGCTTTAGTGGGAACGTACAGTAATGGCTGCACTGAGTAGACTTATAGCTAAAGAGCTAAGCTCTGCGTTGGGTATTACGGATAACCCTAAGTTTAATCCTATGTTCAAGCAGACAGATGAAGTATTGTCTGACGTAGAAGATCCTAATACATCTACTATAGCTGAGTTCTATAGCCCCATAGAGTCTGCTATTGAAAATGCACCTATAGGTAAAAAAGGTACTAGAGGTGAAAACATTGAGGCTTTTGTACGTAAACGTGCTCCTAAAGTTACACAGGCTGAGTTAGACTATAGAGAGTTTAATTTAGATCCTGCTAGGAATTATACTAGGGGTAATAATAGTGGTGCTATTGACGATGGCATGGAGCCTTTAAATATTAAAGCTGTAAAGAAAAAAACCGCTAATCAATCTAGACAGAGACAAAAAGATCTATTAGATGAAGAAGTAGGGTACGAAGAAATTGGCGTTGATGTAGTTGGAGGCGACTTAGGACTAATGACTCACTACGGCCCTAATAACCTAGCACATACAAGATACAGTGTAAGAGAAACTTCCCAAGATAAAAATGAACTTTCTGAGTTTTTCTCTACTGAAAACCCTAGAAGACTTGATTCTCTAGCATCAAAATTTGATTCATCAGTAGGTAAAAAATATATCTTAATAGAAGAGCTTCAGTCTGATGCAATACAAAACATGTCAAAGAATCCTACTAAGGATAGTAAAAAATTTTTGGATACGTTTAAAAAAGAATTTGACTTGCAAATGGATGACATAGCTTTTGAGCCAGAGTTTGAACTGCCGGGAACATTCTTTGAAGATTATAAAGATTTTGTATTCAATGATTATTTGCCTATAGTTACAAATAAAAAACTTTCTAGAAAAGAAGTTAACGAGTCCCTATCAAAATTATTTGATGATAGTGGGCTTTTGATGTCCAAAACTGGGGTATATTACCAAGAACCAACAGAGGCTTTAAGGTATATGTTAAACCTTATGGCTGCTAAAAAACTTAATGTATTTGACTTCTCAGGCAAAGAAAGAATTATAAGTGAAATAATACGGTCTGCAAGAAAGTACACAGCAAAATCTGGATCTATCGTAAGCAAAAAAGATACGCCTATTACAAACTTAACTGATTCAGTAAGAGTGTTATTACAGTCTATCATTGCAGATTCTAAAGCTAAGGGTATTGATGAGATTGTACTACCTCCTATAGAAAAACTAGCTGAAAAACGTTTTTCTAAAGGATCAGATGAGTATAAAAAAGCTATCACTAAAGGATCAGGCTTTCACAATACATATGTAATAGCTTTTAAAAAAGCTGTCAAGCAACTTAAAGATGAGCTTGGTAACCAAATTAAAGTAGGCAAAAAAGATCTAAAGTATAAAACTTTTGTAAGAGTAAAAACATATGATGAAATAGTAGAAGAAGTTAAAACAGGTAAAAAAGGTTTTCCTCCAACCACGGTACAAGGCACATCTATTAACATTAAAGACTTGAAGTTAGATTCTAAAACAAGTAAACTAAGGTTAAACAAAGGTGGTTTAGTCCAGAGGCCTAATAGATGAAACTACAAAAGTTAGTAAATGATAAGCCTTTGTGGGATGAGTTCTGCGAAATGCTAGATAATAAGATACTACAAGTGCACAAGAAGATGGAACAAGTCACAACTACAGATGATATGTTTCGATGTCAAGGCGAAGCAGCAATGCTACGTAAGCTTAAATATTTGAGGGATGAAGTTAATGGCAATAAATGAGCAGATGGAAATGGCTTTCATGGATGAGAAGGTAGATCCTGTATCAGGCAATGAAGTTCCTCCGGGGTCTTTACCTGAAGAAGTACGTGATGACATTGACGCTAGGTTAAGTGAAGGTGAGTACGTTGTTCCAGCTGATGTTGTTCGTTTCTTTGGTGTAAAGTTTTTTGAAGATCTACGTACACAAGCTAAGACAGGTTTAGCTAGTATGGATGCTGCTGGACGTATTGGTGGTGATCCTGTAGATGTACCTGTCGTTGAAGAAGGTACTGACGTTAGTGAGCAGGACTTAGCTATGTTAGAAAAAGCATTAGCTACTTCTGGTCTTAAGGATGGCGGACTTGTAAACAAAACACTAAACTCTATAGCATCACAAGGACAAACTGATCCTCTAGTAAACTCTCGTATGAATGCTAAAGGCATGACTGTTGGTTTGTATGCAGGAGGTATGACTGAATCTCTATATAATGATACAACTAAAATTGATACTGTCATAGACAAAGTATTAGCTGCTACTAAAACAAATCCTTCTCTACTAGAAGAATTATCTAAACGTGGCGTCACAATAAATACTACAAAAGCTAATATGAAATCAGATGATATGCAGAAAGCAAATAGGCAAACTTCAACACTAGCTGAAGGTGGTCTTCTTCCAGAAGGTGCAGAAAATACAAGTTCTAGTTTTAATCCTTTTGAGTATGGCTTAGGGTTCTCTTCATTTGGTACTACTGATAATACAGGTGGTAGAGCTACAATAATGGTAGACTATTACAACCCTTCTACTGGTGAAATTATGAAGATTGAACATGATGCTGTTACTAATCTTCCTATAGGTACAGTACCTGCAGGATTTATTATGGGAGTACCACCAGCAGTAGAAGCTCCGACAGGAAGAGTAAATAGAGAAGATGACTTTGAAGTTGATATGGATGCTTGGAAGAATAAGTATACCTACTCAGATCCTGATGCACTTGCAGGAGAAACATTAGGAGCAATTAATAAAGAACAAAGTGGCATAAGTAAGTTCTTTAAGAATAGTCCAGTTAATCAATTCTTGCAAGCTACAGCAATAGGAGAATTAAAAAGTAACATTGACTATCTAGAAGCAAGAGGGTATAATGCAGATAAAATTGCTGAGATGAAAGCTGCTTTAGCTGCACGTACTAAAAATCGTCTTGGTGATGTAACTAAACTTGGAAGTATTATAAACTATGCCTTAACTAATACTTCTAATCTTACAAATAAAATACTTGATGAGTATGGTAGTGACCCATTTGAAAAGACTGCAAGTACGGTAGCACCTCCTTTAAGTGAGGCTGCAGCTAAAGTAGATAAAGACATTACTCAACGTAATAGAGATCGCTCTTCTACAACTGAGAGTACTTCTGAAATGAAAGCTAGATTAAAAAGAAATAAAGAAGATACTGGTGAATTAAATCAAAAAGATAAAATAGCATTAGCTGCCAAAAGAGAAAAAGTAAAAAAAGATAAAGAAGATAAAATTGAAAAAGCAATAACCTCTGGAGAAATAAAAAAAGAACTAGCTCCTACACGTAGTAGACCCGGAGGAGAGTTTGGAATGTATAAAGGCGGCTTGATGCAAAATAAAAAAAGAAAGAAAAAGAAGAAAAAATAATTACCCTCGACAACAACTATAAGGCTACCCAGCTAAAGCTGGCCCCACATAAAAGGAAAAATTATGTCTGAACTACAAACTATGGAAAAACCAAAGACTGCAGGATTTGTTGATCCAAACTTTAGTAATGCTAACAAGAGACGCATCCAAGAGCAGGAAGACGAACTCAAAGAACTTATGGGAGAACAGTCCGATGACAGTGAGGAATCCGATGGCAAGACAGCTGCATCAACCCAAGTACAAGATGAAGGTGATACCAAACAAAAAGAAGCCAACGCTAAAGATGAAGCACAAGAAGACGAAAACTTAAGTAGCGAAGAAAAGACTTATAAGAAACGCTACAGTGACTTGCGTAGTCATCAAAACAAACAAGCAGAAGAACTCAAAGCACTTAAAGCTAAATTAGAAAATGCTGAAGAGCGAGGTGATATACGTCCTCCTAAGTCTGATGAAGATATAGAAGCTTGGGCTAGGCAGTATCCTGACGTTGCTGCTATTGTTGAAAGTATTGCAGAAAAGAAAGCACAAGAAAAGTTTTCTACTGCAGAAGTTCGGCTACAAGAAATTGATCGTATTAGTGCAGAAGCAGACCGTAAAAGAATGGAAGATGAAATTAGGGCTATGCATCCTGATTTTGATGAGCTTCGTAGCAGTGATGTATTTCATGATTGGGCAGGTGAACAACCTAAGTGGGTACAAGATGCCTTATATGAAAACTCTGAAGACCCTGCATCTGTTACTCGTGTAATTGATTTATATAAAGTAGATAAAGGATTAGATAATAAAACTAAAAAGAAATCATCTAAGTCTGCAGCTTCAGCTGTTGTAACTAAACGCACAACTAAACCCGACCAAAATGATTCTAATGCAAGTTTTTCTGAGTCACAAGTACATAGAATGACTGCTGCTCAGTATGAAAAACAATCAGATGCTATTATGGAAGCCATTCGTTCTGGAAAATTTAATTACGATATGACAGGCGGTGCACGATAATAGTAAATAAAGCATTGACATCTATAGTCTACTTAGTATAACTATAGGTGTCTTTACAATAAATTGTAAGCCTCTCGTAAAAAAGACTACCTTACAATTAAGACAATACTACCTCGCTAAGTCTAAACACACCAATAATAAGACCTACCTAAATAAGTATAGGCCCGTATAGACCCTTATATGCACCCTAAAAAGTTTAGCCTCTTATCGGTTAGTTTAGCTTATTAAACATAAGCCAAACACCAAACGGAGGATTTATCTCATGGCTTTTACAACCGCAACAGGTTACGGCAATTTACCAAATGGTAATTTTAGCCCAGTAATCTATTCTAAAAAAGTACAGCTTGCATTCCGCAAGTCAACTGTCTGTGGTGATATAACCAACTCAGACTATATGGGCGAGATTGCCGCACAAGGCGATACCGTCAAGATTATCAAAGAACCAGAAATTTCTGTCTCGCAGTATGCGAGGGGTACGAACGTGACCGCACAGGATTTACAGGACGAAGACTTCTCCTTAGTCATTGATAAAGCTAACTATTTTGCTTTTAAGATGGATGATATTGAAGAAGCACATTCTCATGTAAACTTCATGGATCTTGCAACCAACCGTGCTGCATATCGTTTAGCTGACAATCATGACCAAGAAGTTTTAGGTTATATGGCTGGTTATGCACAGTCTTCATTGCACTCACAAGCTGATGCACTGAACTCAACTGTAAACGGTACTAAAGCAGTATCGACTGCTGGGTCAAATGAGTTGCTATCATCTATGCAGCTTCATAAAGGTGACTTCGGGAATATTACTACAAGCTCTGCAGGAACACACTCTATTCCTCTGGCTGCACGTTTACCGGGCGCAACAGCTTTGCCAACAGCAACGGCTTCACCAGCAATGGTTGTAGCACGTATGGCTCGTTTACTTGATCAACAGCAAGTAGATAAGCAAGGACGTTGGTTAGTAGTAGATCCAGTATTTATGGAAATCTTAGCTGATGAAGATTCACGCTTTATGAACGCAGATTTCGGTGAATCAGGTGGATTGCGTAATGGTCTTGCCGTTAACAACTTCCACGGCTTCCGTGTATACTCCTCGTCTAATTTACCAGCAGTAGGTACTGGACCGGGAACTACAGGTTCTGCAAACCAATTGACTAACTTCGGTGTTATCGTAGCTGGTCATGATTCTGCTGTAGCAACTGCAGAGCAGATCAATAAAACAGAAACATACCGTGACCCTGACAGCTTTGCTGACATCGTTAGGGGTATGCATCTATACGGTAGGAAGATTCTTCGTCCTGAAGCAATCGTAACTGCTCGTTATAACGCAGCTTAAGGGAGATATAAACTATGGCTACTTATGACATGACTTCCAGTGATACTGCTGGCGTTGGAGCAAACGTTCTTGCTGTTCCAACTAACG
>Ga0181397_1000206_pt1 | contig 22850 bp, 30 predicted proteins | sample 20SPOviralmetaG_FD_130126 | JGI IMG/M metagenome (GOLD analysis project Ga0181397, IMG submission 130126) | Marine viral communities from the oligotrophic San Pedro Time Series (SPOT) site, San Pedro Channel, CA, USA - 20 SPOT_SRF_2011-02-23 | ecosystem: Environmental > Aquatic > Marine > Strait...
CAACGCAGATTATGCGACTAAAAGAGTCAACGAGTACCCCAGCATAGAAGATCAATTAGATAAAATTTTTCACCAAGGTGTAGATGCTTGGAAAGCAGATATACAGGCAATTAAGGATAAGCACCCTAAAGGATAATATAACAAACAATAAAAAACCCGCTATGAAGCGGGTTTTTCGTCTGATGAATCTTCATCGGGCTCAGTAAGAAGCTGTTTCAATCTAGCTGTATAACCTTCTCGGGCTAATACTAGTCTATCCATTTTTCTTCTTGCATCACTTTCATCTTGTGCTAAAGCATTTAACTCTATCACGAAAGCTTTTTGCTGGTCAGTCATATCATTTATAAGATACTTCTCCCCATCTAATTCCAATACTGGTTCATTTTTTATTTCTTCTGTCATTTGAATATATCCTGCCAGTTTCCTTGTGTACTCGCCTTAGCATACTCGGTAGCACGGTTTTCAAAAAAGTTGGTATGCTCAACTGCATTAACTTGCATATCTATCCAAGGTAAAGGATTTTCTGTACTGTGAAATATTTTTTTCATTCCTATTCCCAGTAATCTTCTATCCGCAATATAACGAATATACTCCTTAACCTCTTTTGCTGTCAACTCTGGCACATCTGCTTTATCAAAACAAATATCAATAAAGTTATCCTCTAACTCCACAGTTTTTTCAGCAGCACAATAGATTTCATACTTTAATTTATCAGTCCATAACTCAGGGTTCTCTTGCATAAAAGTTCTAAATAGTTTTGACAAACCTTCTACATGTAATGATTCATCACGAATACTCCATGTTACTATCTGTCCCATTCCTTTCATTAAGTTATGTCTTGGATAATTTAGAAGTATAGCAAAACTACTAAATAGTTGTACTCCTTCTGTAAATGCGCTGTATACAGCCATAGTTTTTGCTATATTAAATGGAGTTTTCATACTAAAGTCTTGTAAGTACTCATGTTTCTCCATCATAGCATTGATATCAAAAAACTCTTGGTACATATCATCAGATTTCCCCAAAGTTTCTAGCAGAAGAGAGTATGCTTCTTGATGAACTGCTTCCATTGCAGCATAGCTCACTAGCATCATTCTTACTTCTGGTTGTTTAAATGTTGGTAGATAATGTTTAGCATATCCACAACATACATCAACATCAGCTTGGGTAAAAAACTTAAATATATTGTCTATAAGTGTTCTTTCTCCATCTGATAATTTTTCTCTATAGTCTTTTATATCGTCTTGTAATGGCACCTCTTCAGGTAGCCAATGCATTTGTTGTTGTTTTTTATAAAACTCAAATGCCCAAGGGTATACAAAAGGTTTATAGTATTCTCTTTCTTCTAATAATTGACTCATAGTTACCCCTCGCAACTCAAACAATCTTCTTGTTCAAAGATTATTTCTCTCTTTACCTGTGAAGAGACATTATCAGCACGGCTGATAGCTTCACTTCTTAGATAGTATAATGTTTTTAAATTTTTAGCCCATGCTAACATATGTACATTGTGTAGATCACCTTTATTTACATCTGGTGGGAAAAACAAGTTTACACTCTGAGATTGACAAATAAACTCCTGTCTCATAGAAGCATGTTCTATAATCCAAGATTGGTTTATTTCTACAGCAGTCTTAAATACTTCTTTTTCATCGTCTGTAAGAACATCAAGATGTTGTACACTACCTTTATTTGCTACTATGCTTTTCCAAGTTTTATCATCATTTGAGTTATACTCATTTAGTACTTTTTCTAGGTACTTATTTTTATGTAGATGAGATCCAGACTTTGTTTTCTGTGTAAAAGCATTTGCCCTAAAAGGTTCTATACTAGGTGATGTATTACCACATATAATAGAACTACTCGCGTTTGGAGCAATTGCTAGTAAATGTGCATTTCTTACTTTGCATGAATCATCATCAGGGCAAGCACCTTTTTCTACAGCAAGCTTGTGTGTAGTTTCTACAGCTCCGTCTTTAATATGCCTAAACATTTTCATATTCATAGCTGTTGCATACATTCCTTCAAAAGACAAGTTGTTTTTCTGTAAGTATGCATGAAATCCCATAGCACCTAGTCCAATACTTCTTTCTCTCATTGCACTAAATTTAGCTTTTTCAAGAGAGTCAGGAGCATTTTTAATAAATACAGTCAAAACATTATCTAACATTCGTACTAAGTCTGGTATAAATGCTGGTATCTTAGACCATTCATCAAAGTGTTCTAGATTCACACTAGATAAACAACATACTGCTGTACGCTCTTCGTCTGTTGCAAGAGTAATTTCAGAGCAAAGATTACTATGATTAACTCTTAGTCCTTTTTTCTTTTGAAAGTCTGGTAGTCCTTCTTGTACTGCATCTTCAAACATGAGATAAGGTTCTCCTGTTTCCATACGGTTCTGTAGTAATTTTACCCACAATGTTCGTGCAGATACTACTTTTTTAACTTGCTGAGTATGAGGATCAATAAGCTCCCAACTATCATCAAAGTCAAGTTCTTTTGTAGCTTTATAGATTATTTCCATAAAGGTATCTGGTATAACTACTCCATGATGTAAGTTTGTACACTTACGGTTAACATCTCCACCTGTCGGCTTACGAATGTCTAAAAATTCTTCTATTTCTGGATGACTCATATGGAGGTACGAAGCATAGCTTCCCCTACGAGTTACGCCCTGTGAAAAAGCTAACATTTCTGCGTCTACTACTTTCATAAAAGGTATAACTCCTGTACTTTCAGAGCCTTTTGATGTCTTTGTTCCTTGTGCTCGAATAGAACTCCAAGAACCACCTATACCACCCCCAAAAGAAGATAAATAGGCATTCTCTGTGTAATGCTCTGTGATACCTTCTCTGCTGTCGTCTACATAGTTTAAAAAACAACTAATAGGTAGACCTCTTTGTGTGCCACCGTTTGATAATAATGGTGTGGCAAACATAAACCACTGCTTACTAACATAGTCATACAATCTCTGTGCATGAGCTTCGTCATCAGCAAAAGCTTCTGCAGCACGTGCAAAAGCTTCTTGTGGTGATTTTTCATCACCTACCATATATCTTTCTTCCAAAGTTCTCAAACTGAACTCGTCTAGCAAAGAATCCTTGCTATAATCAATCTCTAACTTCATTTAAATACTCCTGTATTTGTGAGGACAAGTCCTCTAAGTTCATGTCTGCTTCGATTAATGCCTGTTCTGAGTAACTCTCTAAATCCATGAGTTCAGCATTAAGTAATAATCTATCTGCGTTTTCATTAAGAGACTGTATAAACTTATACTTGCTGTCTATTGGACAGGCATTGTATATATCAAATAAGTCTCCGTACTGTTCTATAAGAGATACTGCTCTCTTAGGGCCGATACCTACGATACCAGGAACATTATCTCCTGTATCACCAGCTAGACATTTGAGCGTTAGATATTTATCTGGCTCTACATCATAGTGGTCTTCCCAGTTATCCAAAGTAATCTCTTTTCTAGTTACTGTACTAAATCTAGATACTTTATCTTGTATAAGTAAATCCCAGTCTTTATCTGATGATATCAACCAAATTTCATCTATACCAAATTCTTCTTTTTTTGCTACTATCCAAGCTGCTAAATCATCAGCTTCTAGTCCTTTTTGTTTTATAGTTAGGTGTCCTTTCTTTCCTAACTGTGTAAAAGCATTACCAAACTCACCCATAAACTGGGCAAACTCTGCTTTTTCTTGCTCTGTTTGTTGAGCATACTTTTCTGCCCGATTGCCTTTATAATCGGGTGCTAATCTTTTTCTGTAGGTACTGCCACCATCAGCAAGTATTATAATGTTTCCACAGTTATAAGACTTTGCTAGACTTTCTACGGTTCTTACATAGTCATGTTTGAATTCAAGTTGTCGTGAGTGTTTCCACCGAAACGCAACGTTGAGCCCATCAACTATAAGTAAGTTCCCATTCTGGATCTGGTTCCCAAGGCTTGAGAAGGTTGTTGCCATTTGTAAATTCTATTCTTTCGTTTTCTAGCCACTTTTCTGCGTTCATTATATATGCACCGAGCCAGTTTATGTACATATATCTTTTTTCTTTTATTGGTTCTCTTGTTGTTGCAACATACCAATTTGCGTAATTCTGTTTCATAAATAACAGAGGCTCTTGTTCCATTAACTGAGCCTGATCTATTGCTTTATTCCACCACACTACAAAATTATTACTTTTTTGAGTAAATATTTTATGTGAGAAACCCATATCCTTATAGTGTTTTACTTCCATAAGAAATAGATTATGTTTGTGTTCAACATACAAGTCTCCTTTAATTTTACCACTACCACTTCCTGGTGTTTGAATAAAATTTAGATTAGTATGTCTCTTGAGCATTGCTGCTACTTCTTTTTCTGCTTTTGTTCCTTTTTGTCTTGCGTTTACCATATTTTTTACAATCAGTGCAGGTTGAACCTACGGGTATAAAGAATGTACGCTTAAGTACTGGACATTCGTGTTTAACGAATGTATCCACTACTCAAGCCTACTTATATTGTCCTCTTTTATTACTTCTATCTTTGCTAGAAGTGGATGAGTCCAGCCGTGAGAAACTAAATATGTATTTAGTTCTTCTCCAAGCAATATTTCTACTAGCTTCTCTTTGCCCTCTTCGTCAAGTACACTTATTATCTCATCGAGAAATAGTGTGTTGATACGAGAACTCGAAATGCTACTCATTAGCTTTCGTATTGCTAGTAGTGTCGCAGTATTTACTCTTGCAAGTTCACCACTTGAAAGTGCTAGAATATCTACTACTTTTGCGTTATCTGTAATCTCTACATTTAACTTGTCGTTTGTAACTACAAACTCTAAACTGAATCTACCTTCAGAAAGTTCTGCAAGGTAGTCGTTTGTTATTTCTTCTAGGTCTTTTACTAGATTTTCAATCTTATAGGCTAACAATCCGTTTGTGGAGAAAGCTTTCTTAAGTATCTCTAAGTGTGTTGCTTTCTCTTCTACTTGACCCAATGCCGCGACAATTTCTTCCAACTCATTCTCGAAACCCTCCGTTTGTTCGTTAATGATAGAGAGGCGAGTATTGTGGCGTTCTGCCACTAAGTTACTCGCACTTACATCTTCTATATCCTTGCGGACATTTGAGATGCGGGAAGAAAGTTCGTCAATTTGGGAAGACAGGTCATCTCCGTCTAAAATTTGAGAAGGTAGACTACTGTCCCAATCTCGAATACAACTTTCGTATTCTCGTTGTTGATTGTTTCGAATTATAACTTTTTTGTTATTTTCGTTTCCTCTCTCAAGTTCTTCTTCTATGTCCTCTTCTACATCTACACCATGTGTAATCGTACGTACATAGCCCATGCGAATTTCTTCCATCTTGTCCCAATCTATTTCTTGCTCACAAGTTGGACATTGTCCTTCAAGTTCCGAGATCTTTTCCAAATGCGCTTGAGCATCAGATAATTGTGCACGAATAGTGCCAAGTTTCTGCAGCTTAGCGTCAAGGTTAATTTCCTCACCCTTGAATAATCTATGCTCACTTGATTCAAGTTCGTCAAGTTGTTCTTTCACAAAATTATTATCTATAATTTTTTTATTTTTTTCTGAGATTTTTTCAAAATCGCTTCGTAATCTCTGTAAAGTATCTTCGTCATTTTGTGAGAATTTTGGCAGATTTAATATAGGAAGTATATCCATACTCTCCAATTTATTTTCATCTAACCATTTCACTATTGTGTCGGTCTTACTGTTGAGGCTATTCACTTCAAATGAAATCTCTCTTGCAGCTTCTTTGAATATATCAAAGAACTCTACATATTCTTCTAGCTTTAAAAGATCAATGAGAAACTTTTTTCTGTTTGTATCTGTCGCAGTTAGAAACTGTAGTGATGTATTCGTGTTCTGATACACGAGTTGAGTAAAAGTTTTAAAATCTAATCCAAGTAATTCTTGGACTGTTTTGTAAGTATTTGTAGCTGTGTGGCTAGAAATATCTTCTCCATTCTTATAGAGTTTACACTTTATACTTGCTTTACGAGTTACATCTATCTCGTACTCATTTTCGTCTACTGAGAAAACTATGTTAATCCAGTAACCTTCGTTTACAAACCTGTTTTGGATTTCTTGTTTTTTAATGCCTTTCGAGTTCTTATTAAATAATACTTCTTCGATAATAAGTGGTATGGAAGACTTACCTTGTCCATTTGTCCCAACGAGTTGGGTAAGGTTGCTATCATGAAGGTTAAGAGAATTGTCTTTGCCATAACTAAAGCAATTATCCCAGCGTAGCGTCTTTAGAGTAATCATTAAACACCCCCATAATTTGTTTTATTTTGTCATCTGTTAAATTAAGTATAGCACTCATGTACTCTACTAGTTCTTCCTCTATTGTCAAATCCTTTAGGTTAAGAGTAGCCTCTGAACTTCTCTTGACTACTTTCTTGTCGAGAAGCTCAGAGTTTTTAACATTTGCTAAATCAGCTACGTCTCCTTCAATCTCATAAATGGTGTGATGAAATTCTGAAGCTATCATGTCGTCTGGGTTATCTACAGTCTTCCGAAGAAGTTGTGGTAAATCAAACTCATGCCATGTCCAGTCATACAAGTTATCAATTATAAGATATCCTGTTTTAACTACATCTCTGTGAAAAGATGTAGTCATGGGAGAGCCTGGATAAACAATGTTTCTCTGCGTATTGGAGTGGCTATGTAGGTCACCCGCGTATACTACAGGAAAAGCATTGAATCGTTCAAGGTCTACCTCAGGAGTTACATGAGGAGGTATCTCACCCCTCACATGCGTATATAAAGGTTTGTTAGGATTGCATTTTTCTATAGCACCTTTTTTGTGCAAGTCTGCGTAGGGTAGTATTGTACCCCACTCATACTCTTTAGTTTCATCTACAATCTCAACTAGAGGGTTTACATCAGAGGTGGCTCTCTTTAAATTAGAAAAGAAAGTCTTATTCTTTTTAGTAGCTTCATGGTTACCATCATAAATGATAGTAGGAATTGTAATATCTTTAATAAAATCAAAGTATACTGTTAGTTCGTCCATTGAAGGAACTCTGTCAAATAAGTCTCCGCCTATAATATGCAGAGTTACTTCTTTCTCTAAGCTATGAATTGTCTCAAAGAATAAATCGTATCTTGCACAAGCCCAAGGCATGGGTACATTCTTTTGTCCCAACTTAAGATGCCAGTCTGCTGTAAATAAAATCATACTACGAAATACTGAACTCCGAGTCTACGTCAGAGGGGGCTTCCGCTCCATCAGCAGGTTGAGTTACTCTTTGCAGTAGCTCTAATTGAGCATCTGCTGTTGGTCTCGCAAGTACGTCATCCATTGAACGCAAGTCAGCAATAGAAGCCAGCTCTTGTTCATTTAGAGGTCTTGGTTTGCACTTAAGTGCTTGGAGCCTATACTCTACATTAAAAGCCATAGGTCCAGTTTTAACTCTTTGGAAGAAAACATCCCACCCTGTTTCAGGGTCAGTAGGATCGCCTAAGTCTTCTGCGGCAACCATTATTTGTTCCATGAGTTTCTTTTTTAGATTAACAACTTTAACGTTGCCATCTGCTGGGTCAATAGCTTGAATAGCGTATGCCCAACCACATTTTAAGTCAGGAAAGAAAGACCTTACATGGTCTGTATCCTTGTTATTAAATGTTTCTGTGTTACGGTCGAAAGCAAGACATTCCATAGGAATATTTTTGCCGTTCTCACCTTTGATCCAGTAAACATACCTCGGAAGTATGTCGCCTACTAGTCTGAAGACGTTGTCTCCTTCTTTGTAAGTGTACTGATCTATTGAGGATTTTTTTGCACTCCCCTGTGCTTGATTAAATTTTAATGCCATTTTATGTTCTCCATTTAGCGTTATCTTCAAATAAAAAGTGTACTAGACCATTCTCTATTCGAAGCAATCTGTTGCGATTTACTATCGTTGTCTCAACAGGTAAGTGTATCAACTCTAGTGTTGTCTTTCCTGTTTGGTTATAATTGAAATAATTACGGTACGAAGCTACTGCCACATATTCGGCAGCTTCTTTGTTGCTATAATACTTTCGTTCAGCCAAAAGCTGTCTCGGATTTAACAGAAAACTGTCCCCGAGAAAACTTTTCCCAAAATATTTAAAGGTTTTGTCTTTACGACTGGCTGGAATTCTCTTGTAAGTCAAGAGGTGGATAATAGTGAGAATTGAAACACTATCGCCTTTCGCTTCTCTAAATATCTTTTCCCAATTATATTTTATCATATATTATAACAAATTTTAAAACTGTTGTCAAGACATATTTTTCGGAGGTGGTTACAGGGTTGATATCTCGTACCCTTGTTTAATGTAGTAGCCTGTGCGCATACTAGCCTGCCTCTTTGCAGTCTTTCCAATTAAATTAATATCCACTACTATAGGTTGTTGTTTGCCCTCGTAGTCCCTAATTATTCTTCCAATGAGCTGTGTAAGTAACGGCTCATTGTTTACTGGTGTTGCAAGTATTAAACAGCTAAGAATATTTAGAGAAATACCCTCTGAGAATATAGCTTGTGTCCCATACAGAACATCTTTATCCTCATAAATCTGATTAATTATTTCGCCTCTGTCTTCGTGATGGACTGCACCCGTCACACAAACTGCGTTATCACCAGTGAGTTTCGCGCAGTTCTTTAGGAAATCAACTCTATCAGATACCACTAACACTTTATGACCTTTTGCTGCATATGATGATGCAGTCATAGCCACAGAATGTTGGTACTCTGGGTTGTAAGCTAATTCATTTATTCGATTAGCCCAAGGGATAGAGTTTCCATCCATGAATCGTATATCCATTGGTAGGATATGTATTTTTGGCATCATAAAGTTTTCCTTTGGTGGTCGTAATACATTACTTCCAAAGTAATCTCTAAATACTACATGTCTGCCATCTTTTCTTTCTAGTGTGCCAGTAAGACCAATCTTATATCTAGCACAATTTTTATCTATAATTCTTGAGAAAGTTGGTGCACTACAATGATGCATTTCGTCAAGTATGATAGTTCCAAAAAGTTGTCTTATCTGCGGAATTTTTCTGTATAAACTCTGTATATTCCCAATGACAACAGGCTTATCAATTTCAAATTTACCACTACCAATAATGCCAGCTTTAAAACCAAATACTTTTTCTACTTCATCTTCCCACTGTTTACGTAATGCTAAAGTATGGGTAACTACTAATGTTTTCTGTCCAAGTTTACCAGCTATTGCAAGACCTGTAAAAGTCTTGCCCCAACTTACCCAAGCGTTTATTATACCTCCGTCCCCAATCTCGTCATAAACAGATTGTTGACTTGGTCGTAATTCTAAATTAAACTCAGGGAACTCTTCTGGCTTTAGTACTCGTTTATCTGTGACTTCGTGGTCATTTGGAATTAAGTCTTGTCTGCCTACTGGAATTGCAACCAGCCCCTGTCTTATCATTGCCATATTTTTTATAATCAAAGGAGGATCGCCAAATTTAAAAGACGGCACAGAGTAAGTTAACTCTTTGTCAATCTTTTGTTGTTGATGTGGAAGTACTTCTAAGTAAATCCTGTCGCTTATAACTGCTTTCATTACCAATGATGTATTATGCCTGATACAATAAAGAAACAAGTAATAAAGTTTGCTAGTACTATTAAAGTACGGAACAAAGCTATAGTGTCTGCTTCTACAGAGTTATCAGATGCTTTTTCTCCTAGGCTTTTTGCCCACAGTTTCCAAATCTTTTTCATTTATTATATAGTTGTGTATTCCAAGGATTAACATTTATAGATGTTCTAATACCATCAAATTGTTCTACTCCATGGTATAAACCTGGGGAAAAGACTACTAATCTATTCTCTCTTGGTATAACTTCTACACCGTTTTTAAACTGTAACTTACCATTCTTTAAGTTTTCTACTTCTAAGTAGAATACTGTAGAGCATATGGGGTATCTAGTTACTCCTTTTGTTGTGTACGCAATTTCATCTTTATCATAGTGCCATTGCATAGGTCTAGTATTTGTGTGTGTCCAATAGTCATAGCCTACCATTTTGCTAATATCAAAATATTTATTAGCATGTCTAAGAATTTGAGTACACATTTGTGAGTTCTCATGCTCACATTCTATAGAGTGCCAGCCTTCTCCCTCTTTATCTAGGACTCCGCTAACAAAATTATCTGTAGAACGATTTATACTCTTCTTCCAAAACTTTATTTGTAAGTCAGTAAATACTCCATCTACTATTGCAATCATATTTTTCTCCATGAGTTCTTTTTCTTTTCACTAGATGTATCGTATAAGAGCCAAGGAATATTATCTCTATAAAGTATTCCTGCCCATGCTTGGTCATCTTTGAGGGGTCTATCTAAGGTAAAGGGAAATGGGCAATCTTTTACCCACAACACACTTGCTACTGTTTTTAAGTCTACTCTTAATATCTTATGATACTTTAGAGTGGCTTTTTTTATTTTTTCTTTGCGAAAGAAATATCCTGTGTTATCTATGTAAAACTTTCCTTTGTGGTCAAGATATGACCGAATGTCTTTTATCATATACTTCACAGGATATATACTTTTCATCGGACTTTGGATTCTTCTCATGCCCAGTGTCTTGCCTTTCATATTTTTATCGTCAAGAACTTGGTTTTCAATCCAAAGGATTCCATCTACTAATGTTATTTCATCAGTATGTACGGGAAAAATGGGAAATTGTATTTTATCATATATCATACATCTTGGTAAATTTTCCCAAAGAGTAATCATCATGTACATCAAAGTCACAGCCAACTGGTGTGCCTGGTATACTGAATCCTCTATCTTTTTGAATGAACTCCTGTAGCTTTTGTGAGTACAGGTCTATTTCATCTTCTGGCACTTCTGCTAGAATGGAGTCATGTACTAAAGCAAATATCTTTGATTTCATATTGTTACTTTTAACATACTCATTCATGTCAACAGCACCAAGTAAATTAATATCAGAAGCAACAGACTGAACTAAAAAGTTTAGACCAGACCTTACTTCATGACTTTGTATTCCTTGATTGTCAGATTTAACATTTGGTAGTCTTCTCTTTCTGCCTGTAGCACCATAAATAAATCCATTATCCATAATAAACTTACTAGAAAGATCAATCCACTTTTTAAGTTTATGAAACTGCCTAAAGTAATCATCAATAACTTCTTGAGCATCTTGCTTAGTAAAAGGTTTGCCTGAGTCTGCTGTGACTTGCTGAGATATTTTACTTGCTCCAGCACCATACATTATGCCAAAGGTGACGGCTTTTGCAGCCTGTCTTTGTGTGGGATAAAGGTCTACAACTTCATCCGCCTCACAAGGTAAACCAAACACTAATTTAGCAATACTACTGTGGAAATTACCACCAGTCTTAAATACTTCCATTAGGTTCTTATCATCAGCAAGCACAGCAGCTACATATACTTCTGCAGTTGTTAAATCCATTGCAACAATCTTATTACCTTCTTTGGCACGAATACATCCTTTCACTATAGGATTGTCTCTAGGTATCTGTTGCATATTCATTTTTCCACTAGAAGATAGTCTGCCAGATGTCGTGCCGTGTAGATTAAACCCTGTGCGTAATCTACTATCTTTATCTAATTGTGGATATATTTTGTCTAAATAAGTATTCTTAATCTTTGACTTCTGTCTTATACTAAGAATATGTTTAGGAATCTCATGTTCCTCTGCTAATTGTTTTAGTACTTCTGCATCTGTTGAGTGCTGACCTGTACCTGTCTTTTTGCCTGTTGGTTTTAACCCGACAAAATCAAACAGTAGTTCTCTTAGCTGTACTGTACTGTTTGGATTAAATTCTTTTTTCTTTGCATCTTCGAATCTTTGTACTGCTTCAAACTCATACAACTCATTCACTGCATTATCTATATCTGTTTGCATTAGGTCTCTGCCTTTAAGTAATCTTAGCTTATCAAAAGGTACACCGTTATCCTGTATATCTGTCAACATTCTACAGCCAGGTATAAGTATATTCTCATATACACTAAACAGCTTTGCATTCTTTCGTACTGCTGGATATAACTTCTCAAATACTAATAGTGTTACTACTGCATCCATTGCCGCATATGTTTTCATAACTTCAAAAGGAATGCTGCCCCACTGAAAGTCTGCTTTCAGTATTCGGTTCTGCCTTTTATAGTTATCAATCCAATCATGCATAGGCTTCTCGTAGTCACCATAGTCAGTATGTTCCATAGCTAATTGTTTAAGACCATGTCCCCCAGGAACTTCGTCTAGGCAATAATGTAATAACATTGTATCTTCAAACTTTGGAAATTTAAAATTGAAATGATACTCAAAGAAAGCCAAGTCAAACTTAGCGTTATGAAATACTACTATCTTTGTGTTGAATATTTCTTGCATTATATTTTCCATCTGCTCTGTAATAACATCTGTAATTATATAAGCACCTTGATGTTTTTTATATGACATACTAAATCCAAGCATATATCCATCACGAGGGTATAGTCCTGTAGTCTCAGAGTCAAGTGCAACATACTTATTTTCATGCTCTAATGCTTCTTGCAAGAATTTTAGCGCCTCATCTTCGGTATCTATACCTAAAGCCTGTTCTTCACTAACTTTCTTTACTACTAAATCTCCACTAATAAAATCAATTATATTAGTCTTGCTTTTGTCCCATAAAGGCTTAGCCTCGGGTTTGAAAGAAAGCATAGCAGGATTGATGACAGGTAGAAACTTATCTTCTACACATCTGCCACTATATTCTGTTATAGAATTGATACTAGTAAAAAACTTGAGTGATTCAGAGCCAACTAGTATAACCCAGTCATACGTATCAACATCTATCTCGATGTCTACGTCTGCTTTGAGTATTTTCTTTTTGCTACTATCTGAGCATAAAGCATACCTGTCAAATTCGAAAGCATCATCAAATCGGTCAGACCAATTTGTTCTACTCATCTTTGATTCTATTATTGCTACTTGTGTCATTTGTTTTTCCATTTATATATTATATCAAATTCTGAACGCTGTGTCAAGAAATGTTTTTGAATATCTTTCCAGTCAGTTCCCTAAGCTCTTCGAGTAAATTATCTCCTTTTAGTTGATTACACTCTTTATGACTAGGTACTATATTGCTGGGTTCACTACTTCCACCTTTACTGTGCGGTGTAATATGGTCTAACTCCATATTTTCTCCTTTTGGATTTATAATTAGTTTTTCTCCACAAAGATAACAAGGCATATGCCATTCTGTTTCTGATACTTTTACTAAACCTCTGTGGTCTTCCCAATATTTTATGTATGTTGTTGCTAACATTCCGTTTCTCCCTTTTACATTTTTTAATCTCTCTCTTATTAATTCCGATACAGTTTGATGTCTATTTGGTAACATTTCTACTATATCACTTTTCTTTTTTTGTTTTTCATTAAAGCTATGAAGTCGCTTATTAATCATACCTTCAATAGTACTTCTATACTTATTAGTTCTTTCTAGTATTTTTTCTCTAGTTGCCTTATTGAAATGAGGACTTATACTTCCTTTACTTGGTGCATCTCCACATATTTCAATACATCTTCTTCTAACTTCTGGAATAGTAAGCGTACCACCATCTTTAGTAAAACCACCAGCTTCTGTATGCCAGTCCTCAATCGTTTCCCAACCTATTTCTGTTTTCCATTTTCCCGCGCTAGGCATATAATCTATTCCTCACTTCTTGTACCTTAGCTTGAGCAAGCCCGCCAGGGTCTATGTTTTGTCCTAAATTTATATTTCTAGCTGTAAGTCCAACCTTTTCTGCTAGTCCTTTGAGTAACTCTGCTGCATCTTGCCCTGCCGCATCGCCATCAAACATTATATCTACTCCCTCAACGTTCTGCATTTTTAGTATAGATAGTTTATCTTCATCTATATTCTTTGTACCAAAGCAACAAACTGCATTTGGTAAACCTTTGTCGAAGAGATTTATCATATCGAAAATCCCTTCAACTAGGATTACTCTGCCTTTAATTGGTTTGACAGAGGCAGGGTAAAGTGGTAGCTTCGCGTTTGGAGGGTATATGAGATACTTTGGGATCTCAGTCATGGTCATATGTCGACCATTAAAAGCTACCACCTTTCCTGTTATATCACGAACTGGAAAAACCACTCTTCCATTAAATTGTGTTTCGTGATGCATAAAAGCATCGAAATGCTTATATGTCTCGGGTTGAATTCCTCTCCAGTTTCCGACATATGGAGTGAAGCCTTTAGGGAATTCAAACCCTATACTTGCTGAGCGTTTTTCATCTATAGAGGATTTCAACCTTTGTCTCTTTATCTCTAAGAAGTTTGCTGCAGCACCAAAATGTTTAAATAGATTACCTCTGAAGCCACAAGCAAAGCAATTAAATATACCAGTGATATTATCAATACGCATACTTGGATTGCTATCCTCGTGGTCAGGGTTAAGGCATTTAACTAAATAATCTCTGCCAGAGACTTTAAAGTCAATGCCTTTTTCTTGTAGTAATTCGTCTACTCTCATTTAGGTTTCATACCCTTATCGCTAGAACTATTACCAACAGTGCGATCATTACTATTGTTTCTATCATGCTTCCATTTTAGTTTATCACCGAGATCTTCATACTCGGTCATTTTAGTTCCGTCACTATCTACATCATGCTCATAGAATCGAGTCTTGAACACAGCTTCTTGCATCTGAAACCAGATAGCAATAGCTTGACTTCTAAACTCTTCATCAGGCCATAGGTAGTAACAATTATGCCAATCATCTAAAAATCTATGAACTGTTATGTTCAGATCAAAGTCAGGATTGGTTTCTTTTATTATCTGTACTGCTCTTAGTCTTTGACTACCAGCAATAGGATACCAACTCTTCATAGCTAAGAATGGATTCTTAATTCCGTTTTCTTTTATACTAGCTATAAGAGGTTCGTTTGCAGGAACATTATGTATGTTCTGCGCGACTGTAGGCTCAATTAAAAGTCTATCTGTCGTAGTAAAAATTATTTCGTATGGAGGTACTGCAACTAACTCTGCAGCTTTGCCTCCTATTCTATCACTTGCCATATGGGTCTCTCCCTATACTAACATCTGCCATAAACTCTGAAAATCTATCTATTAATGTTTTATTTGAAAAAGCTACTCCTTCTTTCCATTTTCTTCCTGTAGCTGTTTCTTCAAAATGTTTTTCTCCGTTATTATAAGCAACTTCTAAGATTCCGCTTGAAGCGTGTAAGTACTTTACTTGTTTACCCCACTCTTCAGCTTCCATTTTTTCTTTGTGTTTTTTCACTTTATCACTATATTGCGTCATGAATATCTTCTCCTGTTGATAGGCTATCTTTTATTGCATCTCTGTCTTTGGGATTCATAGTTGACTGGGGGCCTATCTTTAATGTTTCCCAGTCCATTACACTTGTAAATCCTTCCATTTTAGCACTTCTCATTTTAGTACAATTAAAAGTGATAGCCTCATCTTCTGGTGACCATGTTTCTAATGTAAAGGCTGCATCTGCTGCATCGAGAATACCTTTTGCAAATCTTGCCTCACCTGTACTGTCTGTTTGGTAAGGGGCAAACACAGGAATCTCATACTCCTGTGCAATACTTTTCAGAGTCTTACTAACTTCTATCTGCTCTGTCCAGTCATACTGTCCACTCTTGGAGGGAACATTGGAGCGTTTAACTTGATTTAAATAATCAACTACTATTACTCCATAATCTGTTTGTGATACTTTACTCTCTAGTTCTTGTCTGATTCTAGAAAGACTAAGTACTGGGTCATATACTACATCTATCTGCTTATCTTTGTGCAGAGGTCGTGTCTGTAGTTTTTTGTGAAACTCATCAAAGTCTCGTGTTTGATTGAATTCAGGTACTAATGTTTCTCCGCCTTCAAATCTTCCTGCCCACCAGTCTGCTACTCTGTCCCACTCAGTAGTGGTCAAGTTTCGTGTAGCTAATCTGGAGATAGGTATGCGTGCACCTAATGCACACATTCTTTGTAAAATGGAACGACTGTCCATTTCTATAGTAAAGTACATGGCGCTCTTTCCTTGTTCGTAAACATTGTTTGCAATATTACAACAAGTTATAGACTTACCAGCACCTCTTCGACCACCTACTAATATTAAATCTCTCGGTGAGAATTTTAGTGATTGGTCATATTCATCATTGAGTCCTAATGGTAGATACTTCTTGAGATCTTTTTCTGAATCAAATAGAGGAATTGTTTGCATATTCTCTTCGGGAGCTTTGAGATCAACTCGTTCTCCTACATCTAAAACAATTTGTTGTATTGCTTCTACATTTTCTTCTGCGGAAGATATTGCTACAGTCTTGTCTATGAATCCATCTAGCTCATTTAGTATTTCTACTTGTGTGTACTCATTTTTTACATATTCGAGCAGAACCCAAGCGTCAATATCTATATCAACAGCTTCGATTGCGAATACTTTTTCTTGTAATTTTCTATCGCGAATGGATAGTTTTAAGTCATCAAAAGAAGGTAGGGCATTGAAATTTTTTATGTGAGTATCTATGACCTTGTGCAAGGACTGATAATCCGCGCCAAGATAATTTTGTCTTAGGTTTCCCCAAGTATCAAAATCTTCTTGCGTAATAATTTGCTTCAACAGAGCTGAAGTTAAGTTCAATGTCTACCCTCCCAGATAAAAAAGTGCAAGAGAATGAATCCCTTGCACAGAATTTTAAAAGAATTAGCTAGATGCTTTTTCTTTTCTTGCAGCGCCGTCGTAATCAGCACAAGTTAGACCTCTTCTGGTCAACATTGTTTTAACGCCTCTTACAGTTTTGCCAATGTCATCTGCAATAGCTTCAACAGTTAAGTCTCCGATATTTTCGATGTCCGCCAAAGGATCAGCTTTGCTAGAACCTTTAGTTTCTTTTTGCTTAGGTATAGCGTTAATGTCGCCACTTCTAAGCAAGCTAAGAGCCTTTCCTCTAATTGAATTGACAGATTTGCCAAGGGCTTCTGCTATTTCTTCAACAAAAGACCCACCATTTACCATTGAGGTAAAAGTAGCTTCTTCTTCGGGAGAGTAAGTTCTGACTGATTCAGGCTTCTCAGCTGGTTTTACATGGGAAGTAAGTTCCATTGAAAGAATTTTCCCTTGTATTGATTTAGCAGAGAATTCTCCACCTTCAAATGAAGATGCGATATCTGCATATGTGTATGTTCCAGAGTTATCTGTTACAAACGCTTGTAGTGTAGCTTCTTGATCTTCAGAAAAAGTTCTGTTAGATACTGATGAAGCAAGTTCTACATCGTGACCCATTTTTCTTAATTTGCTAGAGACACTTCTTGTAGAAGTTTCTAACTCATCAGCTGCGTTAGCAACTGTGGCTTGTGAGATTGGTGACTCACTGCCTACGAAATCAACTAATTGTTGAGTTCTTTCATCTGTCCATTTTGGTAATGCCATGATTATTTTCCTATTTCGTTTAAGTTGGTTATTATTTTAACACCCCTTTCTTGGGCTGTCCTCGTTTTTGCGGACTCAATACCGCTTTCATTCACTAATATATTTACATCTTTAGTCAAACTACTTTTAACAAGATAGCCCAGTTTTTCTAAATATTCTGTTGCTTGAGCTTTTGTCTTGTAGCTTTTTAGTTTTCCAGAGATACAAACAACTTCTTGATTTTCTGTGGGTTTGGACACTTTTAGTGTCTGTATCCAGCGAAATGGAAGTCGTTCATATCCGTCAATAAACTCTTCGTAATACCAGTCCAATAAATGTTCTGTTGCTACTGGTCCGAGGCCTGCCTCCTTACAAGTGTCCTCACTAATCTCTGCCATGTTTTTGATAACAGAACAAAGTTTAGCGGAAGCTGACCGACCAATTAGTTTAATAGAGAAAGCGGGTAATAAGTCAACCAAATCAGTAGCCTTACTACTTTGAATTTCTCTATGCAGTTTAACTGCTAGTTTTTCGGATTGCAGTGCCTCAATCATAATTTCTAGAGGCAGCTCGTATATATCATACAAATCTTGAATTTGTAGTTTTTCTACTGTGCGAGGTCCGAGACCTTTGATTTTGAGAGCTGAAGCAAAGTGTTCAATTTTCTTTGTTGTCTTACCACCACACTTGGTGTTATGACAGAAAAGCTGATCTTTTTCCCACACTAAGTCTAACATACATGATGGACAGACTTTTGGCGGGACTATTTGTTTCATTCTTTCTCTCTTAATTTCTATTTATATATTATAGCAAAAATCAGTTGCCATGTCAAGAACTATTTTTCGGGAAGTCCTGTAGAATAAGCGAATCAATTTTGAAACACTCTGTATGACCTCCAAACTTAAACATTGGAACATGTTTATCTTGCTTATAAATTTCATGTAGGTACTGTTCGTGTGCCCACACATTATAAAGAGTACTAGACCAAGTCTTTTGAATACGAATATCATATCCTTTAAAACCTCTACTACGCTTTATAATATGCCGCCAATCTTTTCCACTAGCTATGCCGACTTTGATGCACTCTCTTTCAAAAGTTCTTTCATTGACCAAGACTATACCGTAGAGAACTCCCTCTCTATCTTTTTCTTCGGGATGGTTCTCAAAATAAGTATGATTATACTTACCTATACTTGGCACTACTGCTCGTCAAACCAGTTGTAAACAGCATCGTCTAACCACTCCTGTGGAACTATACCACTATCTTCGTATTCTTCCCACCACTCAAAATCGTCTGGTAGTTCGTCTATACCTAATTCTTCGCATAGTTGTTCTACAAAGTCGTCACCGTCTGTTTCTTCATAAGAAGTGTTGCCCTTACTATCTGACCAAGCAACTCCCACAAAGTTTCTAAACTCATCTTCGTAATTCATTCGTAGATTTGTTTTCATATATCCAGCTAAATGCCCTAACATTTCTATTGGGGGTGACCAAGCTGAGTACCCATAAACTTGAGTCTCTTCTACTTCTTCAATATTGCACCACTTTGCTCCAACATTATCACAGTACCAACTATAACTATCACAAAGATAAGCATCTTCATCAAATTCTGGTTCAGCTGCTTGCATAAAGGGTTGTTTTTCTAGTTCTATTGCTTCTGTAACCTCCCAAGAGTTATCCTCCCAAGTACGGGTGTAGGTATGCATTTTGAATGATTCTGTAAAATCTACTTCTTTTTCCGCTGTTATATAAAATGATACATGATTTGCCATTAGACTCTCCTTACTATTCGTGGAATAATTTCTCCACTTCTAATTACTTCTACTCTACAACCAATCTCTAAGTCTAAATCAGATATATAACGCATGTTATGTAAAGTTGCTTTACTTACCATTGCACCATCAATCTCAACAGGTTCTAAGTATGCTACTGGAGCAACTACTCCTGACTTACCCACATTCCAAACAACATCTAGTAGGGTTGTCTCAACTCCTTCTTGTATTTGTTTAAGAGCATAGGCTCCTCGTGGATGGTGTGCGGTGTATCCTCTACTTTCAAACTCTTTATGATTGTCTATGCGAAACACAAGTCCATCGTCTGGGTACTGAGTCCAATTACTCATTGTAGCAGTACAGAAAAAAGAATCTTGTAAGAATATCATATCTTCAGCCCATAACGTATTCCAGCTTTCTTGTAAGCCATACGCTATAAAGCGCAGTTCTCTTTCACGAAATTCGTCTGTGGACTTTAGATTGAGTGCACCCGCTGCATAGTTGCGGGCATTTTTGATAGTCTTAGGGGCAACAACTTCGCCAGTAACTTGGACAATGTTCTGAACCTTCATACCATCAAAGTTTAAATGTTCAGGAACTAAGGTAGAGATATGGTTTGTTATATCCAAACCACGCTTACCATCGCCTCTTGTTAATGCACGAAGTAGTTGTCCTTCGACATATAATAATGACACAGCAGCCCCATCTAACTTGGGTGTTACAAGGACTGAACCCTTGTAGTTGTTAAATGGATCTTTTGTGCCAATCTCATTGGAAAATACCTTTTGTAATGAATACATAGGATACATATGAGGTACTCTGTTATCTGTTGAAGATGAACCAACTTCCTCATAGTCTATTAACTTAGCTAATCTATCAAACTGTGTGTCTGACATTGTTGGATTGCCATTATAGTAATCTCTTGATGCTGAGTCTAATACTTCTTTTAAATTTTCCATTTATATATTATACAATTTTTTCGAAGCCATGTCAAGACTTATTTTCAGGATTGGTAAATTTCATCTAATATATCTTTGAAGTGTTCTTCCAAGATACCTTTAGCTTCCGCTAAGGATAAAATTTCTACCAGTCCTTCAAATAACCCTCTAGAATTATTGAAATCCAGCTTCATTGCTAACCCGTCTTTAGATGGCTTAAAATCGCCATCAAAATCAAGGTAATATTTTCTTAGATGTAAGTATTCAACATCTCGAAAAGTATTGATAGTAAGTCTAATTTGTTCGGTTGCTTCTTCATTCTCGGAGATAATCTTTTCGTATATCTCTGGAGCCTCATGCAACATCATCGTTTATTCCTCAGTACAGAACTAAGGGGTTGAATGTTAGTTACATTTTTAGGCAACAATAATCGGTAAGAATCAGTATCCCAACAAAATAAAAGAACCGAATCCTTTGTTTCTTTGGCTCGGTTCTTTTTACTTTGTATATACTTATTATCAAAATCTAAAGTACAAACATTGTACTTGAGTTTTCGAGAGTTAGTACTTCGGTATGTGATGATTGCGTCTCCACAATTCTTCACTTGACTTATAAAGTCTTGCTTTTTCACTATAATACTCCATTACTATTAAGAAAACTCTTTCTCTTTAGTAATGGGTAGTATTAATTAGTTATTTATTGCGTTGATAACACCTGTAAAGTATACTGATGCTTTGCCTGTCAATTTGTCAATGATGTCGTCATCGATTTCTTGACCAGCGTCACTCAATGCATCTTTCAATGACTGAGCAGCGTCAGCTTTACTTACTCTAGTACTACCGCCACCTGAGGCTTTAGCTGTACCAGTTGCAGGGGCTTTCTTGACATACACGCCAGCTTTAGTCAAAATCATTCTGACTCCGTTAGGGCTTTCGCCTAACTCTTCAGCTATATCTTTTACAATCTCCATTGAAGTTTCTGGAGTTGGTTCAGCTTCTGTGTACATCTCAACGGCTTGAGCTTTGGATTCATCTGTCCATGCCATGCGTCTTCTCCTTTTTGTACCTCGATAGCCAGGGCAAGTCCCTAATCTGTCGAGTTGTTGTTGATAAAATCTATCTCCCATATATTAATATTATACAGAAAAATAGACGCTAAGTCAAGAACTATATTTTAGTTCCTCACCATTTTAGGCTATTAACATAGTCTAATTTTTCTTGTGCATGAACAGCTTTTTCTACTTGCTCATTTACTGCACCTATTATATCTGAGTGTTCTCCAATACCTACAGAGTTTCTAAGATATATTCTTATATTTGCTTCTGCTTCTGCTATGTCACCTGTGTACCTAGCTTTTAGTGCATTTCTTATATATTCATTCATTTTTTTACTCCTAAAATTCCGTTAACATAGGCTATTACCCATTTTCTTCTTGATTCTTCAAGAAATGTTACTTGCCATATAAACGGAGTCATGACAAACATTCCTAATGCATACACTATAAAGTGTAAGGCTTTGTTTTTTGTTATATAGCGTCCTTTTGGGTGGTCTTTAATCATGCGCATACTAACAGAGTATGTTCTCCATATTAGCATGAACCATGTACTTAACCATATGGACACTACTATCGTCCATGGTTCCATGCGTTTCTCCTATATTTCTACGCCGTACTTTTCTAAATGTTTTAGTCTGCCTAAATCATAGGCTATTGCGTGGGCATTAAAACCCCCTAATTTTTGAAAGCCAAAGTAAGAACTCTCAAAATTTCTTAATTGTATTACATATACATGGTAACAGTCTGCACCATATTTTTCTTTGTAATTTGTTTGTTTACTGTTTGGCATTACTTTTTTAACTATGCCAGGCAAGTCATATCTTGCACACCAGACTTTTTCTCCTTCTTCAAAACTTTCAGAAACGCACTCATCTGGTAAATACCCAACTTTAGCACCTCCACCTTGTTCTGTTTTGGGTCTTTTTTCTGGCACACCAACTTTATTGATTATGTTTTTTACAAAAGTAGAACTACGATACATAGACTTTCCTATTTCTGATACAGGCATTTCTTCTAAGTACCACTCAATAACTTGTTTTATCTCTGTATCTGTAGCCTTAGTGCCTTTTAGTTGCGACTTTCTTTTAGCTCTATACTGCATAGTATCTCTATGCTCTTCTAATATATTATTGAGCCTAGTAGTATTATATGTAATATTGAGCATTTCACAAGCTTCTTTCTTTGTTATAGGCTTATTACTGTTGAGGGCTTCCCATACTCTTTGTAAATTTATGTCATCTAGTTTTTCATGTGATTTCGCACGAACTCCTCTTGGCATTATTCTGCTCCTTCTTGCATATGGTCTTGAAAATCTCTATATTCTTTTTCTTTGTCCTTATCCATCTGTCCTAGTAGAATGATTGCATAGTGAATAATTTTATATAAATCTTTTTCATTCTTGCCATCTTTCTTACCAAAGCGTTGAGCATACTTTATAATATTACCTAGACAGAACCCTTCTCCATGACCTGCATCAAAAGTTACTTCTGTAGTTTGTATATCTCCCTTTCCGTAGTGTTGAGCATATGTATTATCAATATAAGTTTTTAATCTACGTAAGATTATATCTTCATTAAACTTATTACCCTGCATCTAATTTCTCCCTGATTTTTGAACTTATGTTAAAATACCAATCAGACTGTTGTATAAATACTATTAGGTAAAACCAAAAAGCTAAAG
>Ga0181397_1000208_pt1 | contig 22770 bp, 21 predicted proteins | sample 20SPOviralmetaG_FD_130126 | JGI IMG/M metagenome (GOLD analysis project Ga0181397, IMG submission 130126) | Marine viral communities from the oligotrophic San Pedro Time Series (SPOT) site, San Pedro Channel, CA, USA - 20 SPOT_SRF_2011-02-23 | ecosystem: Environmental > Aquatic > Marine > Strait...
GATGCAGTAGCAGAGACAGAACTAGATGCTATACGTGGAGAATCCCAGTTAGAATCGCTGGAGCGTCGTCGAGAAGGTGATCGCAAGAAAACAAGTGAAGATAAACGCTACAGTATTCTCCAGCAGACTATTGAAGAGACACCTACACGTAACTACAACACGCTGTCCAAGAACTTTGAGAAGCGCCTTAAAGCCGCAGGGGTTAAGAAGACCAAAGCTACCAAGGACGAAACAAAGACTATTCGCAGTGCAGTTAACGTACAGCGAGCGGAAAAACCGAAAGCGCCTGAGACCCCCGAAGTTACACCTCCACCAGAAGCTACACAACTTGAGGGTATGGAAGCGCGGATTCCAGAGCGTACAGATAAATCTGTTATCCCGTCACAGATGTCGTTCCCCGGTATGGGCCGTAAGAAGACACCACCTGTAAAGGAGACACCACCTGCTCCAAACACAATAACAAAAGAGTTTATGGATGGGCTTGGTATTGCACCTAAAGCGCCGATCCGTAAGCGCACTGAAGGTAAAGACCTCAACGATCCTGTGGTTCGTGAGCAGTTTGTTGCGTTTGCTAACAATAAAAAAGTACCTGAACAGACTCGACTAAATGTGGCTAGGAACCTTGAAGGCGTGCCAGAAGCACAGCTTGAGTTGTTTCAACCACAATCACGTAAACGCACAGCGCCTGCGAAAGGAGGACTCGATGCAACGACTAGGACAACTCAGCCAACACCAAGTAGAGGTAGCGTTCCAATTTCTGGATCGCCTGTGGGAACCGCACGTCCCGATACTACCGCACAACCGAGTGCCGAAGTGCCTCAACCACCTAGAGGAAGAGGAGTGGCAAGTGCTAGGAGCGGCGTTAGTGACCCTGTACGAGGAAAAGGAGCACAGCAACTTACACTAGACCTGCCAGAATCAGTCACGCCACCAGAAAAAGAAAAGCCAAAGCGTAAGACCAAGAAAAAAGCTGCGGCTAAGAAACCCGTACGTAGGGTGGTGGCAAAGAAGGAACTGGTATCTGACGCGTCCGCTGCGCAGCCTGAGAAGACTACTACACCAAAACAAGTTACCACAAAAGATTCAGCGAAGAAGAAGACAACCTCTACGACGCGCAAAGTCATGCCTGTACTGGAAACAAAGAAGACAACTCCGGCGCTGGCTCCTAAAGGTAAAGCAGGTAAACAACTTACTGAGCGGTTTGAGCAACAGCCTGAACCAGTCAAACAGTTTGCACAGCAGACTAGCCAAGAGTTTAACGAAATTGCAGGTAAGGAAAGAACCACACCTGACGATCAACTGAAGATACTCACACTACTGACTAACGGCGCGGCTGCGCGTGATAAGTTGGGTAATGCTGTGATAACGTATTTAGGTAAGGTTCCTCGCCCTACTGACGGCCTATACATGGCTATCTTTGATGTGGCGAACGGCACCGCGCAATTCCGTAAGACTCCTGACATGCGTCAAAGCGAAGTCGATTTCTTCCAAGGTATGGGCAACAAGCCTGCACAACAGGTACTTGATTGGGCTAAAACTAATCTATCCGCAGAGACAAACACGTGGATCGACGAGACGCTAGCCAAAGAAATACGAGAGATGCAACGTATCGAAAGCACTGACTATGTTGAGATGTTCCGTCAACGTGAGGCTAAACTAGCCGCTAAAGAGATGGCAGAACAAGCGCAGATCGAAGCTGACATGCGTCAAGACTTACGTGCCAACCTCGACGAACTAGCTAACATGTTCGAGAAGAAGCTAGCACGTGGTTCTGTTATGGGACTCGACGTGCCGTTACACCCCGGTGTACGTGGACTATTACGTGCTGGCAACTTAAAGGAAGCTCTATCAACCCTCGCGGCGACAACGGCAGATAAGCGTATAGCGCAGATGGCTAACAAATTAGCCAAGGCCGTTGGCGAGACCAAGATAGAAGTCGTTAAAGATTTGCAGGATGCAGGATCGTTTGATCCTAAGACCAACACAATCAAGCTCGACTCCGAAATCGGTATGAACCCTCACGTGCTGTTGCATGAGATGACCCACGCGGCGGCGTCTGCTACGTTATCGAACAAGAACCACCCTATGACGCGCCAGCTCACGAAGTTATTTGAGGATGTTAAACCATATCTTGATACTGCGTATGGTGCCAAAGACGTAGATGAGTTCGTGTCCGAAGCGATGTCGAACCCTGAGTTCCAAGCTAAGCTAGCTCAGATCAATCCGAAGGGTGAAGAGGTCAACGCGCTACAACGCTTCTTCAACAGCGTAGGAAACTTCTTACGTAAACTTGTTGGTATGCAACCTAAAAAGATTGAATCAGCGCAGACAGTAGCTGACAGGCTTGTGGACGGCATTCTTGCACCTGCTCCTAAGTTCCGTAACGCAAACGAACTTGCGATGGAATCGACGGCGAAAGGTGTCAAAGAAGAGATGAAGGGAATAGATGACACGCAGAAAGAGTTGCATAAACCTTTAACTAACGTGTTCCGTGGCGAGTGGGCTGACGGTATAGCTGACATGTTTACCGTCGTGGGCGAGAAGACAGCGTTTATTTTACCGAAACTGATGGACTCACAGGCTCTTAGCGATATAGCTAAACGAGCAGATGCTAAGTTAGGTAAACTTGCGGCAGAGTTTCACGAGTTGATGGAGCGCCAGCGTGGTTCGATGGCACGTGCTGACGACTTTGTACGTGATCAAGTAAAAGTTGTAGACAAGTGGGTCGCTAGCGGCGGTACTAAAGAAAAGCAAAAGAACCTTAATGACTTAATATACAGCCAAGAGTACGGGGCTACTATATATCAGGTAGACCCAACCAAACCACGTAGCACATACAAAGGCAAGACCGATGAAAGTGGTAACAGCTTAGAAAAGGTTTGGGATGCGCAACGTAAGGACTGGGATGCACTAGGTACTGATGGGCAGAAAGCCTACCGTACTATGCGTGATATGTACCGTGATCTGTACGGAAAACTTAAAGATGCGATTAACGGGCGTATTGACGAAGCACTACGTGATAACCCTGATGCAGCAGCAGAATTGAAGAAAGAAGTATTTGCTAAGTTGTTTGACGGTAATACGTTAGATGTTTACTTCCCACTGTTGCGTGAAGGACGTTACAAGTTAGAGTTCCAATACAAAGACAGTGCAGTCAAATCAGAGAACGATAAGTATGTGTTTCAGATGTTTGACAGTAAACGGCAACGCAACCGAGTTTTAGCTGAGTTAAAGAAAGACCCCGATGTTATTTCCAATACTGTGAAAGGTATGGATGGGGACTTCAGTTCCGCTGACTTTAACAACGCACCATCGTCCTCGTTTGTAAAACAAGTGCTTGATTCATTGAGCGCGAACAAGGTTGATGACACAGTACAATCTGAAATCATGCGTCTATTCATTGATGCGCTCCCGGAGTCATCGTTCGCTAAGTCCCTGCAAAGACGTAAGGGTACGCCCGGATATATGCAAGATGCGGTCTATGCTATGAAGAGTAAGGGCTTTGATTTAGGTAGGCAGGTAGAGAAGTTAAAGTACAACGCGCTTATCCAAAGCATGGAGGTACGTCTTAACGAATTAGAAGTTCCCGCTGATGATTTTCGTTTCAATACACTAAGCGAAGAAATTAAAGTACGTATGAACTTTGCCAAGTACGGCGCGAAGATGAAAGGTGTCGAGCGGTATGTTCGTACGTTTAACCAACTCGCGTTTGTCGGCACAATCGGCTTTAACGTAGCTTCTGCTATGGTGCAGACAGCACAGACCCCGATGTTTACCTACCCCATGCTTGGAGCACGGTATGGGTATAAGAAAGCCTACAACGAAATCATGCACGCTACATCGTTTGTGACAGGCGCAAGAGTTAATGCTGAAGAAATTAAAGACGCCACTGGAATACGTGGTAAAACAGTAGCGGCAACACAAAAAATATCAGTCGCACACGGATTGGATTCCTACTATGACATCACCGATAATGGTGACTTTGTTGTCAAAAAAGATAAAGACATACCTGCGGAGCGTCTAAAAGAGTTAGAGCGTATGGCTCCACTGGTGCGTATGGCGTCGGAACGTGGACACCTCAACCGATCATTTATTTTTGACGCTCTCGGACTACAAGAGGGCGGTAAGGCACGAAAAACTGACACGTTAGCACGCAAATTATCTGCGGGTATTGACTACGGCACAGGTTTATCCGCCATGCTGTTTAACCAGTCAGAACGATTTAACAGGCAGGTTACGATGGTTGCGGCGTACAATATGGCGTTGGAACGTATTTCGACTGACAACCCCAAGATGCCTATGGCTGAGCGGCAGAACCTAGCGGCAGAAGAAGCGCTCTACGACACGCAAGAATACAACGGTGGTTCTACGCTTGAAACTGCGCCACGTGTCGCACAGGAAAATATCGGACGTGTCGCCGCTATGTATAAGACTTACGGTCTGCGTATGTACTACACAATGTTTAAGACTGCGCGTGAGGCACTGTCACTACAAACTGATCCAGAAGTTAGGAAGATCGCCGCGAAACAACTTGTGGGTATACACTTGTCGTCTCTGTTTTTTGCAGGGGTACATGGGATACCGTTATATGGTGCCGCACAATTAGCGGCAGACTTCCTCTTGTTTGACGATGACGAAGACGACACTAACGAAGTTGTTCGCGCATACCTTGGTGAAGGTTGGTACAAAGGCCCATTTAACCAAATACTAGATGAACTTGGGATAGGTGCTGACGTAGCATCACGTGTGCGTCTAACAGGTCTGCTTCTTCAGGAGAACAGGTACAACCCTGATCCGTCTGCCGAAGAGTTTATTGGTTACTACATCGGTGGACCTGCACTTAGTGTGGCAAAACGTACGGGACGAGGCATTGTAGATATATACAATGGAGAGATGCAGAGGGGAGTTGAAAATCTTTTACCTGTCGGTTTCTCCAATGCGTATAAGTCTTTAGGCCGATACCAACAAGACGGTGGAATTTACTCACGCCGTGCTGATGCCATATACGACGATATGACAGGTGGTGAGTTGTTTACACAGTTCCTAGGATTCGCCCCCGCAGAATACATACGTATCCAAGAAGAGAATCAAAGAGTAAAACGTATAGATCGTTCTCTTGCGAGACAAAGGTCTGACCTCACTAAAAAGTATTACATTGCCGCACGGCAAGGTGATTGGGCTGAAATTGGACGGCTAGAAGGTGAACTACAGAAGTTTAATAGTGAGCATCCTAGCTTTGAAGTGACTTCAGATTCTATTGCTCGATCACTAAAGCAACACATGAAAAGTTCTGAAGAGATGTATAACGGTGTATCATTGTCTCCAGCGATGCGTAGAGCCGCAGAGGATCATCTTTACGGTGTAAGGAACGGCTTCATGCCGCCTGTGAGGTAGCATGACAGAACTATCTGAAAACACAAACCTGACAATCCCACTCAAGAATATATTGGGTATGATTGCTTTCACGGCTATCGCTACTATGGCGTACTTCTCTATCGAAGCACGTCTCACGACACTTGAACACAACATTGATATGACGAATGTTGAAATCAAATCTAATTCCGAGTTTAGGATTTTATGGCCTAGAGGACAGCTTGGTTCGCTCCCTGCGGATGCGCGTCAGGACATGTTAATAGAAGGATTAGAACGTGACGTAGTAGAACTACGTGAAATGCAGGACAGGGTGCACGAACTGACTATACGTATCGGCACTGTAGAAGCACTATACGAAAATAGAAATTCTGAAAGCGCGAACTGAACATGGAAGTAATGGATGCCATAGGGGTAGTTTGGCCTATCGCGGCGGCATTCGTGACTCTGGTAATTGTGCTTGCGAAAATGCACAGCGACATTGAACAGATCAAAGAAAAGATCAAAGTGTTGTTTGAGTTGTGGAATAACAAAAAGTAACCCCCTCCGAAGAGGGGGTCAGGGAGAACGACAGACAGTCGTGAGGGGTGGACCAATGCTGTCTATCGAACTTTATCACACTGTGCGCCAGAAACGTACCCCTAAATTTCCACCTTCAATACGTAGTCGGTGTTCCAGCTCCCAGTGTCTATCACAGAATATCTCGTTTACCTGCTTTACTGCTTCGTCAGTGTTTACGCAGGGTACAAAGATGGAAGAACCGATAGCCATGTTCCCCCAGTTAACTTCTATTGTCACGCCATCAGGCGCTAAGTCATACGTTCTCAATACCTTCATTGTCAGGGTCTACATCAAATTTCATAACTATTGTGTCAGCGGCAGGTAACTGTAGGTTCGTACCCTTAGTTAGCCGTATCTTCTTACGTCTGCCCTCACATTTCTTCATAATCTCGCTAACCAAGTGTGCGTAGTTAACCTGCAACTCACCACACCACTCTTTAAGAGGTTTTGGTTTAACAAAAAAGAGTTTCGTGTCAGTCTCATACCGTGCAACCAATCTGCCTCGTGCAATCTGTTCTGGTACTACGTGTTCGTCAAGGCCGTTACCCTGTACCCCACGGTTATCTACCGTGCTTTTTATCTGGATAATATAGCTTATGTTTTCGGCAAAGAAGTCGCCCATGATGTCAGTTACTGAACCAGTCATCTCGTTTAGTCCTCGTTTGTTTTGTGAAACAAGGTCAGTAGTTGCCCACTTAAAGACTTTCTGAACATCAAAATCATGAAGCCCAATCTTCTTGGCAATCAGTAGCCCTGATATTGTGGCAGTCATTGTATCAGACCAATAACGGTTCTCTGAGGTTAGCTGAGCCTTTTCGTCAACGCGCTTCTGAATCTGTTTTACTATGCGCTTTGTCTCTTCGACGTTATTCATAATCCACTGTATGTGAGGTATACCTGCGTGTCCGTAGTTCTCAAATACGTTAGTCTTGAACGTGTCTTGTATCTCTTTATCCTTTACCTCGTCGAATATCCTATCCACTCGACACTCAAGAATACGCTGTGCTTCTGCTTTCGGCATAGCTTTACCACGGCTAACGGTCTCAATGATAGATGCGTTTGCGGTGTACTGCATTAACAGGTTCCACTCTCTACCTTGATGCCGTTCCACGTTAGCACTGGCGGTCATACGCCCTCGCTGTTTACCAGACGTGCCTTGATAGATAAGGTCAGACATCTGGCGTGGTGTTAAGTTAGTCACCTCGTCAATACCTGTCGGTAGACTGTGCATTACCTCGGCACGGTTCATCTTGAATGCAACGCTATCGGCTTTATCCAAAACAAGTTTCTTTGGGTTGCCCCATATACCTGCCGTGGCGTACATCATCATAGTTTTACCTGTACCAGACTCGTTGTTTATGAACGCTACTGCCCCACAGTTTTCATTCAAAAATTCCATCAGAGGACTACCAAAGCCCATACCAATGGCAAATTGTTGTAATAAAAACCTATCGTCGTTCCATAGTTCCAAGTTCTCACGCCACGCTTCGTATGTACCCTTGGCCTCAAAGTGTGGAAAAAATCCCACCGTCTGATTAGCAGGTGGGTTAAATTCTATGCAGTCAGGTTTGACTTTCTGATTACCTAGAATAAACGTATCTAACTTATCATTTACCCAACCAAACTGGACGTGGGCTTCGTCTGCTGTACTGGTGGCTTGTAATTCATCTACCCAACTTAGTGTGTATGACATCAGTTCATCCATCTTCTTAATTGCAACGCCCTGAGACGATAGTTTCTTTCGGAACTCTTCGCTTGACGTGACTGAACTCATCGGCAGTGTAAACTCTTGCACCCCGTCTCGGGGAAGGTGCAGACGCATAACCAACGACTCGCCCAGCTCGGGGTCCTTGATTCGTTTAACAACGTATAAGTCGTTATGGTATATTCTCTTCTCGTCTACATCGCCGTCTTCATTGGTGGTACGTACATACACACCACCGTTTGACCCACGCACATAGGGTGGTGGGTACTTAGGTATAACATGGGTTGGCTCGTCTTCTTCGATGCTTTCCGCTACATAGTTACCTTCATCGTCAGTCTCAGCTTCACGTAACTTCTTACCGAGTACGATGGGAGACTTGATAGCACCCCATTGAGGACAATCTCTACAGATGTCAGGGTTGTACTCGTCAAAACGTGCGCATGTATATGGGCCTTTTATCTGCTCCATCTTACGTTGCGTGTCTTCTGGCGTGTACTCTGGATGCCCCTTCGACATCAAGTGAATGGCTTTATCCCCATCAGTGCAGAACTTCGCAATAGATAGCCCTGCCCTCCACAATGGTTCGCTCATGGTCTCTTGGTTTCGGACTATGTATTTAAGCTGTTCACACCCTTCACCTCGTTGGGTCTTAATCAGTATGTCCTTAAACAGGTTTTCCTGATTGCCCATAAGGTTCTGCATGGTCGCGCTGAGTTCCCTAGGTATGTTTTTTGTGGGAACTGGTATCGACTCGGAACCGAGTAATCCTGAGAATGTGTCAAAATCGACGGTCTCAAACTTAGCGGTCAAGCCAAAAAAGCCCACGTCTGACGGGGGCTTGGTCTTGTAGTTATGTGTGTGAGGAACTCTTAACACACGTGCGGCGTCTGATGTGACCGCCGGATCAGCGTAGAAATTTTGCTGTGCACACAATCTTTTAAGACGCTCCGCGACAGGCAACCAATCATCCAAGCATACCGATTCTTCTAAAAACCAGTACACGTGTATGCCACGCCCCGAATTAACCATCGTTGGTTTCGGTAGTTTGTTGTGCTTACAGAAACGCCGTAGTGCCTGTATAGCCTGTTCTTGATTTAAAAATTCTTTGCTCGGACCACAATCCAGATCGAGGAAGAAAGAGTTTAGCCTCTTTACGTTATCGACTTTACGTGAACCTGCTTGATCAAACGTAGCTAGTCCGTAATAAACATCGTATCCTTCTTTATCATAATTGTGGGCGGCATCGACAACGGCATCTATTGAGTCATAGAACTTCTGTGCTTTGCGTTCGTCACTTGATCGTGCCGCAAATACACAGTAGTAGCCCCCACTACTCAGTGCCTTCGATAAAAATGTTTTTGTTTCCATTGGTCCACCCATTGCCTAAACCGCCACGGTGGGTATAACTTCTTCCACCGTGGCGTAGTTCGATTACTTTGACTATATGCTTAGTCCTCGTCATCCCAGTCATCAATAATCGAACTCAAATCACTGTCATCCGTAGGCGGTGCGGATGCAGTCTTCTTTACAACTTTGGTAGGTTCCTCAATCGGTTCCTCAACAACCTCTGCTACAACTTCTTCTTCGACTTCTGCTGTAAACGGGTTATCCTCCTTGGAGTTATACCCATCTTCAGCGCCGAATGGATTCGATTGTTTACGCTCCGCAAGTTTCAATACCTGCACTGCTTGCAATCTTAGGGAACAACCTGCCCCCATTGAGCCGCTGTAAGGGATGCCTTTGACTGCGACATTCACAATACTACCGCTTGTCAATTGAAAATCATCAGGCAGTTCATTGGTCTTGGCATCAAACTGTGAAGGCTTCTTAGTCTTGTCGCCGTTGTATGCACCTTTCAGATTAGCTTTGTGTGACCACATCCCATCATCTGTTTTCTTGAATGGGTTTTTAATCTCAGGCCAGTTCTTTTTCTTTTCTTCGGCGTAAGTTGTTTTCATGTATGACCACAAAGCCTTGGCTGTTGCGTCATCCATAATGAAGTTTACTGAATACTCAGCACCATCATCCGTTGCCCCACAGGATACAGAGCGTTGTTGCTCGTTATCATATCTATAGGTCTTATCTAGTTTAGGGTACATGGCGGTTATTTTTTTGATTACGTATTGCTCAGACATAAAAGTCTCCTTAGTTTGCATTTGCGTCATAGACAAATCCGTCTACTTCCGCAAAGATTGACCCCCTTGAGGGCGTTGATATTGACATTGTTATAGCCTCTTTAGCTTCTTGGCTTTCAGCCTTTGAAACTGCAAGACTTACTTCATCTTCCGCAAGGGGGCGCACCGCCTTGAAGAATAGTTTTGGTACTACGCTACCCCGATCAAACACACATTCGGTAATTACGGATATAGCAGGGGTGTTATGAGAACTTAGGTACTGCGCGTAGGCTTGCATCGGCATCTTGCCGTCCTTCGCTTTACCGAACAACGAGGTTGCAGGTAGTTGCAGTTGGTACACTTTGGTAAAGTCGTTCTCTAGTACCACGGCTAACCGTTGTGCAAAACGACATGCACGTGACGTACCTGATCCTGACCCCTTAATATTTTGGGGGCAGTCCATACAACGGTGGGCTTGGCGGTCTTCTTGCTTCACCTCTGGTGCAGGTGCACTAGTGTCTGCTGACCAACACGTAGGACGTGTCGGGCTACTAGCATCATACTCCCCTGCGTAGTAAGAGCGAGATATTTTAGCGGCGTTCAAGATTACCACGTTCAATGCACCTTCATGCACCGTGTCTTGTTGACCGTTAACATACTCACGAAACTTACCTCCGTTGATACTGATACGGCGGCGTACTTCACCTACGTTCTGCATATGCCTCTCCTCACAAGTCCTCGTCTAAGTCTGGCTCAGCATCGTGCTCGGCGTAGCCTTGCACTAACTCAACATTAGAGACAGCGGCTACACCACCAACAGCGGCAGTTGCGGCGTTGTCTTTCTTAGTCAAGGCAATTGACACATCGTCAATAGAGAAGCGGTACGTGTTACCTACTTTTATGTAGGTAGCTTTTGGGATATGTCCTTGGCGCACCCATGCTCGTATGGTCGAAACCGATACAGAGAAGTGCTTGGACAGTTCTTCGATTGGTACAAAAGGGCCAGTCATCATTTTTTCCTCACAGAAATTATATATTCAGAGTCTACGTTAAGTCCTTTAGGGACAGTCTCAGGGTTTTCTTCAAGGAAAGTTTTTACGTTGGTTTGATTCAACCGCTTTTCCAGAAACTCAGGTACCTCATGCTCCATAACAAATTGGTGCATAGCTTCCCAGTCACTAGTCCAGTAGCGAGTCTTCACCGAACGGTAAAAAAGTCCCTCTGAAGTCTTTACGCTCTCAAGCCCCTGCTCTTTGCAGTAGTCGAGTAGCGCGGCTTTGACCTTATCCAGTTTCTGGTTAAGGTCTTCTTCTTGTCTCTTAAAGTCCGACGAAAGCTGTGCCTTCTTGTCTCGGATTTTTAAGTAAACACGTGTTAGCTTTTCCGCTAACTTCTTGTCCTCACTCATTTTTAGTTCTCCTAGTCGCACGACAAAATGTGTCGGGAGGTTTACTCTACTAACGTATTGTACCTTAGTCAAGCAATTCTTTGTAAAGATCAATCATTTTTGTGTGTACGTCGATTCTGTTATCTAATAGTGTGTAAACACGTTTCTCTACGGCTGATCCTTGTAGCTGGACGACGGTACACTTGTGATCTTGTCCTGACCTGTGAACACGTGCGTTAGCTTGAGCGTATGTTTCTAATGAACTGGTCGGCCCCCACCATACAACTGTGTTCGCGGCTGTTAACGTCACACCATGCGCGGCGGCTTGTGGTTGTATCACCAGTACACGTGGGTTGGGGGTGGTTTGGAATCGGTGAAATATATCAGTACGCTTCGGTGCAGATACGTCACCACGAATGATTTCAGTGGGTATCCCATCTTTGAGTAGTTTATCCGTGAGTATGTCGATGGTGTGCTTGAACGGCACAAAGACTAGGACTTTCTTACTACTCTCGTCTATTGCTTCACGCAGAACCTTGTATCGGTTCTTGATGTCAAACTCCAATGCTTCTCCGTTGTCGGTGTATACCGCACCAGAAGATATTTGTAGGAGTTTGCTCATGTTGATAGCGGCGTTGGGCGCAGTTACTTCCTCACCTGCTGTCTGTAAAACAAGTTTATCTTTAAGTTCCTTGTAATACTTTTTCTGCTGGCGCGTGAGTTCAACCTCTCGTTTGACGTACACCATGTCGGGTAGGTCAAGGCACTCTTCTTTTGTGAACCTGATCGCAGGTTGCAGTGCGTTGTATACTGTCTCGGTAGCTGTCTCTTTCGGCTTCCATTTGAAGTTGGTAACTTTATACATCACCATGTCACGAAACGAACCAAAGAACCTAGGCACGGCGGCAGGGTTAACTAGCTTAGCGATACCGTACGCATCCAATGGTGACTGAGCCGCAGGTGTTCCTGTCATCATCCATAGCCAAGTCTGATCGGTTAACAGCTTATTGAGTGTCTTCCAACGCTTGGTCTGTGCGTTCTTATAGTGGGTGGCCTCGTCCACAATGATGCAGTCGAACCCTCCATTGGCAATGTCTTCGGCAACGATCTCTACACCGTCATAGTTAATGACAACGTAATCAGAGCCTTGATTAATAATCTTTCTGCGCTTCTCTTTAGCACCGTAAGCCACGTCAACCGTGCGGTGCATGGCAAAACTAAACAAGTCATTACGCCATGCGCTATCCATGATCGACAGCGGGCAGATAACTAACACGCGGTTTACCTTCCCTTGCATCATAAGAAAGTCAGATGCCCATATCGCAGATGCAGTCTTGCCTGTGCCTTGCTCGTTAAAGCAAAATGCTCGGCGGTTCATCGTAAGGAATGCGGCTGTGGTCTTCTGATGTTCGTACGGTTTGTACTGACCAGACCACTGGTACTGTCCTTCAATGGGTGATGGCACGTTTATGTTTAACTTCTTGAGGGTGTGCGCTTCGTCTACACCCCAGTTCACCACCACTTGATTATCTGATAGTTCTCGACTCTTCTCGACAACTTTAGTAACTTTGTTGGGGTTTTTTAGGCGCAACAATAGCGCCTTGTTATCTAATATCTGCACGTCATTCTCCATCGCAACGCCTTACGGCGCGGTGTTAGTGTGTCACTAACTTATTTCTTTTTGCCTTTACTCAAGGCTCCACCTGCCGAACGGTTACGCTTTCGGCTTTGTACTGTCACGCCGTCTTTGTTAGACCCCCCACGTGACAACGGTTTCTTGTGCGCTACGTCTTTGCCTTCTCTCTTGTCGGCTTTACCGTTCTTGTTAGCGTCTTTACCTGTCTTATCCATCTTCCGACGGGCACGCTGACGTTCCATACGTGCCTTAAATTCTTTACTATCAACAGGTTTGTTCTTTTGTTTCTTGCGATCTTCTTTATTTTTGTATGGCATTAGTTACTCCCATTGTGAGGACATACGGTTACAGGACAGTGCCGCCTACACAATCCATTCGGGCGTGGGTTCCAAACATTCTTATCGGCGGCAGTCTTCATAGCATTGTACTTACCTTGCCACTTAACCCATAACTCTTGTTCGTCATACTCGTTGTAGCTTGCTTTGATAAGATCGTTACTTACCACAAACACAAGCCCACCCTTGACTTTCTTTACCTCGGGGTAGTGTAAGAATACTGCCAAGGCCATCAATTCAAGCTGACCTTTATCTGCATACCGTGCGTTCTTACCAGTCTTGTAATCAATAACCCATGCAGTTTCGCCCACCGTGTCAATGATCAACAGGTCTGCGATACCTCGGAACCAAACCTCTTTATCATAGAAGCCGCAAGGTTTAAGGTTCTCTGTGATACCCATCTTCTTCTCGCATAACTTCACACCACGCTTGGCGTTGAGTGAGTCAAGCATTGCTTGCGCGTAGTCAAACTTCTTAGGGAGAGGGGTATCACTACCAATGTAATCTTCGGCGGCTTTGTGAAACTCATTACCATACAAGATGGCATCGGTCTGTACGAACGGAAACTCTTTGAGTATCTTCTCGTGGTAAAACTGTTTGGGGCATTGTTCAAACGCCTTAATCTTGCTGAACGACCACGGTGCTACACTCATTCACAATCTCCGTAAGATTTTCCTAATCCGCTTTCACAATTGATTGGCAGACCTTCTGCCCAGTCGGGTGTCCAACGCATACACTTCTCAACGAATGCCTGTGACTCAGCTACATCTTCGTCCTTTACGCATACGACGATGGAGTCATGCACAGTTAGCACAACGCGACATCTCTTACTGATTTGTAACATTTGCTCACCAATAATGCAACGCGCTATCGCCTGACATACGTTCTCGGTCACTTTCCCACCATATATTCTGGTGCGACCACGCCGTGTCTTGTAACTATACTCAACACCACGATCAGCTTGCTCACCTGATAAGTCGTCATAACGTAACATCAAACCGGAAGGAAGCAGGATACCGCGTTCCGACCCCAAGACTTTCAGCACGCCTGACTTACCTATCTGTATGGTATCGCCGTTGGTCATATGCCTAATCATGTCCTGACAACTACGCCATAACTGATTAATTTTCCAGTTGGCATCTCGGTAAATTGTTATGACACGCCGTGCTTCACCCAGTTCCATCTCAAATCCAAAGCCCTTTAGCTGTTCTTGGAACCTGACTGCACCCATGCCGTAACCTGCGCCAAGGATCGTAGTCTTACCTACAAACCGTTGGTCTTTAGTTACCTCATCTTCGGGAACACCATAGATACGAGAAGCCATGACCTTGTATACGTCTTCGTTATTAGCGAACGCCTGTGTAAGATCGTCCTGACCTGCAAGCCATGCGAGTACACGTGCCTCAATCTGCGAACTATCGCAGTCAATCAACGTGTATCCCTCTGGTGCGAGGATACTGCGCTTTAACTTCTTACCATTTGGACCACGGCTAGGTAGGTTCTGCATGTTGATCTTGTCGTCACCACCCCACCGTCCAGTGTGCGCGGCGTAGTATCTTACTGGAACCGGCAAAGTCCCACGTTTACTTATGTCTATAAACCTCTGAGTACGTGTTTCCTCAAGGGTACTTTTCGTACCCAGACGTGCGGCAACTGCTGACTGCACTCGATCATCTTCATGATCAGCCAATGCTTTAAACTCTTCATCGTTCTTAGCGAACGCGAATGTTTCTTTCCCTGTACGTAAACTTATTTTCATAGGCGGTTTAACGCCTAGCCCCTCAAGCACAGCGGCAAACTTAGGGTTAGACATCAAGTCCTCCCTAGATATACCTGCGTCCTCAAGTAACTGATCCTTACGTTCACGTGTGTCTTCAAGGTGCTGTTCAAGCAATCCAATATCCAACTCAAGCATTGGCTCGGTAAACATTCGCAACGTCAGATCAATCATCATCAGTTCTTGTTTAGGAAAGCCCTTCTTCAAAAAGATGTTGAATAGTTTGTATGTTAACTCGACATCATTGATGCAGTAGTCACCGTACAACGACAAGTCCTGTTCAGAGAAATCGGCTCGACGTTTACCTAAAGCATTTAAGACTTCGGTTCCTTTAGCGCCAATCTCATATCTTTCAGATAACGCCCTGAGACTGCCGCCAACTTCCACCCCGTGTAAAGCACGGGCGATACACAAAGTATCGGTATACACGCGAGGATGAATATCAAACACCCAAGAGAGAATGGCACCATCAAACAAAGTGTTGTGAGCGAGAACCATGCTTTCTGCCCAGTTGAAGGTGTGTAAGTATTGTTTAAGTTGTTCACGTGTTCCGCTTGCCCATTCAGTTCCTTCATTGTTCACCTTGATACCCACGCCAATCACCTCAAATTGGTGATCACGTACGTACTCCTCTGTTGTTAACTTAGACAGGGAAAAATCCCTGTCGTAGTATGTTTCAAAATCTATAGTGATTAAGTCCATCACCGCACCTCCAACAACTTCTGCATGTAATGACCTGCTTTATCTAAGTCATTGGCGTTCTTTTCTCTGGCAAGATACTTAATGATATTACCCTTCAAGAACCCAACGAACTCTTCGTTAGTCATCCATGCTTCCATTGCCGCCCAAGGCTCGACGGATAAACCCACGTAATGTTGCCCACCAACCTGTCTTTGGTTGGCGGCTTGTGGCTTTTTTCCGGTGCTTTTCGCTTCCTCCTCTGCGACAAACACCTCTTTCGGCGTGCTGATCTTCTGCATTAACTTGTAAGCATATCCATACGATACGCCTGTGGCCTTTGCGACCTGTGCAGGGGTAGCTGTTTTATTCTTAACTAAATACGCCCATACCTTATCGGCTTTGGGTGATGATTTAATAGCCATGATGTCGTTCTCCTATTGCTCGTACGATATAACAAGTAACCACAAGACCCTCGTACGGTTAAGGTCCTGCGGTGTGGTTGGTTACTCGGGGGATTGCGCGGCTTGCTTCCGTGCATACTTCTCACCCCATGAGAAGAATAAACGCATGGGTGAATACTTCGGGGCAAGTAGGTATGCCTCGACGCAATGATTTGCTATAGCTATCCATTCAGCTTTAGTGCGTTGCTTCGCCATGTGGCACCTCCCATAGAATGCACGCCTTACCCCATTGGGTTTTGCCGCGCTTCCCACTATCTATCACACGTCGATCATTTGATAACTCAGATAGACGTGGCTGAACTGAAACGTAAGGACGCTCTAAGTGTTGCGCGATTTCCTCAGTGCTCATTGGGGTAGGTGATTTGGTTAGTAGTGTGTAGACTTGTTCGCGTAAGGTAACTTTCTTACCTGCGTTATCTTCAGCGGCGGCGAGACTTGTATCTCTACGCTGATAACCGATACCTTCTTCGGTGTATCCCATAACGATCTCCAATTTGTGCAGTGTCTAAACAGGTGAGCCTTCAAAATCCAACTCAAGCTGTCGTGGGTCGCGGTTCTGACCGCCAACATAGATCAACACGTCATCTATATTGTCTTCGTTGATGACAAGACTTATGCCACCGCTACTCTTTATATCAGATAGGTTCTTTTCTTGCAAGGGCGTTGGTTTGTTTTTACCTGCTTTGCATTCTATGCCAAAGAACTTACCCTCGTAGCATCCGATGATGTCTGGAACACCACTCTTACCGTAGCCCCCAGTAACTGGATAGAAGTAGTAGGCTCCTAACACCTTTAGGTGCGCCGCTACTTTCTTCTTAACTTTTGCTTCTGGTGTCATTGCCATCTCGTTCTCCTGTGTTTACGTCCGTAACCCTTCCGCTACATTGTGTGCACTTGCGCGTATTGGGTTCGTTTGTTTCTTCCAACGGTTGCATACACCACGGACACAACCCTTGAGACAATCTTTTTTCGATTTCTCCTCGTTCGTCTATCATGTGTTCCGCCGCGGAACTGGTATCAAAATCAAAGTCGGGGGGTGGCGAACCACCCCCCTTGTTAGTGCCGCACTAACATCACACACGGAATATCCAATAAACATTATCATCAATCCGTCTGCCCACTCCTTCGACCTCACTGGTTGGCTTGTCCAATGGGGTCATCATCAGTAGGGCAACCTTTTCTTGCATCCACAAATCAAGGCTGTCCACTGAAGGGTACTCTCCACTGACCATGCTGTCAACTTCCATGCCAATACATGACACTTCGACAGCGTTGGTGTGTGGGTTTACGTATACGCGGTATACGTTATCATCATGTGGTAAGTCGTTATCGTACGACATAGAACATGCCCTCGCCCGCAGAGAAACCAACATCATCAACGTAATCATTGGCTTGCAGGATATTGAGCACAGAAAGTTTCTGCATGATGTCTTCGGGTAACGTGTCTGCTGTGTACCGTTTTACGTCATCACTGATCTCTGCACCGTATGCACTCTCAGCTTTGTCGATGTCGATAACATCAAACACTTGTTGCTCCATACGGTCGTACACTCGGACAAACCACATAGGTACGGTGCGGTTCTTCAACCTAACCAACTCTTCTTGCTTAGCAAAGAATGTAGCTAGGTTCTCTCCAAACATAGTATCTATGAACTCGTGGTTAGTGTTCATCAGGTGACGTAACTCGTTGAGAAGAGAAGAACCCTCGTTGGTGCGTGAGGAATACAGGCTCGACTCCACGTCGATCACCTTGTTACGTATCTCACTGAACTCATTCTTCGCCACGTCAACCACACCATCCACTGCGTTCGATGCGTCTCGCATACGTGTGCCTGCTAGCTCTTGCGGTGACATCATGCGTATAAACTTCTTAGCATTACGTACTGCTACATCAAAGTTGGTAGACATCTTCATGAAGTATTGATTGCTGTACTCAGCGTACTTACCATTCACAATCGTACGTGCTTGCACAACATACATGGGCGTACCATCACCACCATCTCGGTAGTCACCGTATGCAACCCACCCCAACACGTATGGGCAATCGTCTCGGTATATCCAGTAGCTTGCACGATCACGTGGGTGCATCTTCACACGTAGTTCTTTACACACGCGTTCGGCAAAGGGTGTAGTGTATTCAGCACCGTGGGTATTGTCGGTAACTGTACCGCCTGTTGTTAGTGCCTCACTAACAAGTTTGTATTCATATCTAGCCATTGTCGTTCTCCTTAAACTTAGCCGTTTCTGATTTTGTTGAACGCATCATGTACTGATTGCGCTAATCGTTTCATTGCCATACGTGCCTCGAATGTTTCTTCTGTCTCGGCACGTTGTTCAATCTCGCGTACGCGGAAGGCTACGGTCTCATCCATAATCTTCAACGCTTCTTCATACTCCATTGGACGGTTACTTAGGTCGGTCATATCACATCTCCCTTGATGTTATGTTTACGTGCTTACCTGTATCAGGCTTTGCACTTTTGTTATCTAAGATGCACCATAGCACAGGGCAAGACCATTGACCCCATGATCCACCAAGGTACCCATCGGTGAGAACAATGGCGGCTTGTGGCTTGACACCATGCTCGGTGAGGTAGTCGGTAACGCACTCAACATTAGTGCCACCACCACCCTTGGGCTTGGTAGTCTTGACGAGTTCGTCTAGCTGGTGCATGTCGTACTTCTCGTCCTGACACACACGTGTGTCCCAGTAGAGTAAGCGGATATGATCAGGGTGCACCGTGTCGCAGATAGCCTGTATCTCTGACATGAAAGCTGTAAGTTCTAACTGACCAATGGAGCCTGACGTGTCAACGGCAATGACCAGTTCACCCACCTGCTCGCTGATACCGCTAGGCATGTAGTAACCTGATGACACGTAACGTCTGTTCGGTCGTTGCCATGTCGAGTAGTCACTACCTGCACACGTGGTCTGAATAAACTCACGCAACACCTCGCGCCAATCTATCTGCGGTGTAAGTAAATCCTCAAGATCACGATCACCACCTGACCCCAACTTACCTGCGATCAACGCACCTTGACGTATCGCCTCGTCAACATCACGTGCCAGTTCGCGCTTCTCATCTGGTGTAAGGTCGGCGGCACCATCCCAGTCATGGCTGTCGAAACCTTGTGGTGGGCCGTTATCACCTGACCCATCACCGTCACCGGCATCACCTACAGCAGTGTTTTGTGTACCTGTTGTACCATCTTCACCACCATCGTCACCTACAGCAGTGTTTTGTGTACCAGTAGTGTCACCTGACCCCTGTTGGCTATCTTGTGGTGAGCCGTTATCACGTAGGTCATTGAATACTGCGGCGCTGTCCCAGTCACGGTACTTCACATCGAGACACCCACCTTGCGGCATGACTGCCCAACCATCTCGGTTGTCATCGGAAATCTTGACGTTGATCACATAGTCACACGCTTGGTTGGCAAGCTGAGCATCTTGGTCGTGCAGATGTCGCCATGTGGTGAGATGTTTATACAGCTTGTGGTACACCTCGTGCAGTACAAGGAACCGTAGTTCTGCATCGTTGAGCGAGTCAATGAAGTCTCGACCATACATCTCGTCACGTCCGTTGGTACATGCCGTTGGTATGTTGTCCACCACCGAACGATCACCGATCATGAGGACACCTGCGAGGGCAACGTATTTGGGGTTGCCCATGATGTCAACGACAGCTTTGGACAGTCGTTGCTCTGGGGTAAGTTGTTTACCTATTGCTAACATAGTCTTCTCCTTACTTCTTGTCGGCGGCGAACATGTAGTTGTTGTCCATTGCCCATTGAGTAAACTTCTTGTTGGTCATCACGATCTTGCGGTGCGCATACTTCTCGGCACTACAACCATTGGCGAACATACCTTGCGCTTCCTTGTCGAGGCGCACCATGTAGTCCATCCATGAATCAACCCAGTCAGCTCCGAGAGTAGACAGGCTACGGTAAACAACCATACACACGGCGGCGGCACTGTCTGGTACCTTGGCTGTCTTGGGTTCGTCCTTGATAGATTGCAGTGACGGTAGTTGGTCGGACAGTTTGACAAAGGCCATCAAGTCCATCGCGCCACGTTCACCAATGGTACCCATGAGTAAACCTGTTAACGTCTGATCATCGAAGTGCTCCCGTGTTTTCAACCAGTCGGACGCGGCCTCAAGTGAGCGCGGTGTAACAAACGCGGTACGTTGTTGCTTGGGGTGGTAGATGTAGGGATTGTCATCGGGGTCTTTGACATCCTCGAAACCATAGAACAAATGGGGGTTGTCCTTACACCAACCAAGTAGTGTGTGGTCAACACCGTTGTTGATACCCCACTCGATCCACTCCATGTTGTCGGGTTTACGTGCGGTGATCACTGTGATCCGGTTCCTCGCATGTGGTGGTAGTAGATCACCAACACCCTCGGCACCAAGGTTAGTCGTCGCAAACACCAAGCTATCAGGGTGCAGTTCGTACCCACCTATCTTGCGCTCCAACATGACACGTAACAGTGCGTTCTTCACCGCAGGGTTAGCCTTGCCATACTCGTCGATCATGAGAATGATAGGGGTCTTGTGGTGTGCGCCCAGTTCCTCGTTGGTCGCGTACGAAACGTAATCGGCGTTATCAAGTTGGTTCATCTTGGGTATGGTGATGTCGCCTAAGTCCTTGGTGGTACAGTCGAAGTAGCACGGTGTGTGCTTGGGTAGGTCACGTGATAACGTGGTAAGTAGTGATGACTTACCTGTACCCATGTGCCCTTGGACAAGGATGGTGCGCTTGTCACCACCGTTGAGTATTGCTGTTGCGATCTGGTCTAAGCCAAGTGCGTACATTTGAATTGCTGAGTTCATAATATTTCTCCGTTGATTTGTTAGTGCGGCACTAACTGATTAAAGGTCAATTGATGGAAGTGCTTTGATGACATCATCGACAGCACGTTTAGTTTCTGCGCGAAGGTAGCCATCCTCGCGTAGTGCGTCTGGTGTAATACCACGTAGGGCATCGTCCAGTTTCATGCGCATCGCTGACATCTGACTGTCACCTGTTACGTTGCACACATCCAGTAGTTCGACGAGATCGACCACGTTGGATACTAGCGTGTCACGAAACACTTTCTTCTGTTCGTGATCGGCATAGTCGAGACGCTCTGACATCTTGGTCAATGCTTTGAACGCTCGTTGCCATACGTCATTCATGGCGTTGGTCAGTTGCTCGGAGTAGTAGGTCTGGTAGTGCTCACGTACTAACTCGTTACCCTCGTTGCCAATGTCCACCCTGAAATCACCTGCATCTGGCAGTGGTATATATGAGAAGCGAAAGTTGAACTTGTTGGCTATGTGCTCCGCCGATGGATAGTCATCGTGTGAAAACAAGTTGCCAAGCCGTGCCTGTGACTGACTGATCGCCCAGTCGTACGTGTCGATAAACTTCTGAACCATTCGGCTGTACTCGTTCTGAACCTCGGTCATAGCTTGGTGGTATTTGAAATACTGAGCAGTCGGTAGTAATCGAAGGCCAGTATCAGACCACGGCATTGTCATGCTGTAATGTAGGTTACGAACATTAGCGGTAAACTTCTGTACCGCCGTGAGTTCATCGCAGTTGCCCAGTAACTTCTTGTGGACGTTTGCGATACCTGCATCGGCATGGTTGGTTGTGGTGACATCTTTTGATGCACGCTTGTCTAGCTTGCGCCCAGTCCATGTACTGATGCTTAACTCTACCAACATAGATGAAGAGCCAATGGATGGTGCTGTTACCGCAGGTTGATTTGTTAGTGCGGCACTAACATTGCTTTCGTGTGACATGTCGTTCTCCTGTGTGACATTTAGTTTGTGTTGTTGGTGAGGGGTTACCTGTCATAGGACAAGAGGGGGAACCGTTGAAACCCCCCACCAACATAACCATTATGCCACAAATAGCGAGACATGTCAAATGATGTCAGGACGTGTGTAGAAGTGTAGTGTTCTGTTGTTTCGTGTAAAGTTCTTATATTGTTCGGAAGCAAGTCATTGATTTATATACAATGTTCTAATGTTCGCTAATTTGGGAAGTGAGAACTCGCTCGGAGGGGGGCCGACGAGGGCGTACAGAAACGTACATTGTTAGTGCCACACTAACTTTACCTATTGTATATAACTTTCTTTAAAACGAACAATATATATAAATAATAAGAAAACTAAACAAACTAAAAAAGCTGATAGGCAGGTTATGCTAGCGCATGGCGGTAATTGCCACTGGTTGGCACCAAACGCAAATGTACGATTGATAACTAGATAAAACGAACATTAGCCGAACATTACGAACATTAGCGCGAACAAAGGCTCAGCGCGACACAAGTAACTGGTATCGTGTGTTAGTGTGACACTAACAAAGCCAGCCCGCTGCGCTATACGCGATCATGTGATGACGTGCACACGTGAGGCTCAGCGCGACACTAGGAACTGGTATCTTGTGTTAGGGTCATCACTAACAGTGTGCAGCCCGGTAGTCATAGTGTGTTACGTGTTAACACGCACACACGAGGCTCAGCGCGACATGAGGAACTGGTATCGCCTGCGCAAAACGCAGGCACAAAAAAACCCCGCCGAAGCGGGGTTGATCTTAGTTAACAATTGAATCCCAAATCATCGTGGGTGTTAGGCACGAATTGTATTCAGTCCAATATGATTGATCCCATGACTCGCAACCTAGTAACACGTTAATGATTAGGAAGGCGAACAGGGTGCCGATTGCGAAGGTGGCCGCTAGGCCACC
>Ga0181397_1000209_pt1 | contig 22679 bp, 25 predicted proteins | sample 20SPOviralmetaG_FD_130126 | JGI IMG/M metagenome (GOLD analysis project Ga0181397, IMG submission 130126) | Marine viral communities from the oligotrophic San Pedro Time Series (SPOT) site, San Pedro Channel, CA, USA - 20 SPOT_SRF_2011-02-23 | ecosystem: Environmental > Aquatic > Marine > Strait...
ACCTCAGGAAAAGCTATGACATTTTCACGTACTAAGTTAGGTTTCTTCATATACACAAACTTAATACGACTACCATTTGTGATTGCTTCATACTTATGCATCATACCAGATTCTTTGAGTGCTTTATTATATACTAAAGAACCACGTACGTGTATGGGCGAGCCTTTCTTGTATATTGTCTTACGATCTTTGTAGTCAGTAATGTTTGTGACCGACCGTGGAAACGCAACCTGTTCAGGTGGCAGTGACTTGAACTCAGCCTTAAAATCTTGTATAAACTTTTGTGTATCTTTTTCGCAACCAGTAATAATGACATCAAATATTTCTTTGAACTTATCACGGCATACTTCCGGAGTTGAGGACTTGATAGCCTCAATACCCATGATCTTGAGTTTTGGCTGTGCGTACTGTACACCTTCAGAGTTATGTACGTTAAGGATATATCTTTTCTTTGCTGTCCATATACCACGATCGGCGATAACTTCCCTACCCATTTCCATACGTGGCTTGTAACAACTCATCACATTGAATAGTTTATCGTAAGCTTTAGCCAACACAGGTTCAAAGTGGTCCACACATATCTTATCGAGAAACTTAACAGGATCTTTTGGTTTTAGATTTTCTATCATAGGACCAAAATTGATATAGAGCGAATCCGTATCCATTGCGATAACATAGTCTTCATCCGTCTTGAGTATTTTATTCATCTCATCATTGACAGCAATCTCTGCCCACTTGATTGCAAGCTGGCCAGTAAGTGTAATACCTTCGGCAATACGTAAGTCATAATAACGAAAGTGTTTGTTACCAATCGCACCATACAGAGAGTTCATAAGAATTTTAATCGCCATCTGCTGGTTTGTAAGTCGATTAATTTCTCTTTCAAGTTCAGGTGTTTTATTCTTTTGATATTCTTTTTCTGCTGCAATCATCATGTTCTTGATAGACTTACGTTCATCGTAATAATCTACAATGATATTTGGTACTACACCATCAAAGTCTTTACGATAGGTAGAACCATTTGCTGCTACGGCATAACTGCTATTCTGTTTTTCTTCTTTGTGCAAATAACTTTGTACACCACTTGGCATATTAAGTTGTGGATCTTTGTTAAGAGTTTCCGGCGACATATTCCACTGCACAATAATATTAGGATACAGAGAATTCAAATCAAAAGAAACTACCCAATCATGCATGCCAACCTGTGGTTCTTTAACATAGCCGCCTTCAAAATCACGTACTCCCATTTCATCAGGCTCGATCTTTGGCATAACTTTTTCTGAATTGAGTTTACGATATATGATTGACTCCCATATTGCAACCACACCAAACGTATCTTGGTAATTGACACCACCTTTATATGCCACAGTCATAGCCAAAGTGATAAGCCCCATCTTTTCTTCGAGCTTATCAACCAGCTGTACATCTTTCATATTATAGTCAATATATTTTTGGAAGTCTTCTTTGTATAAGTTACGTAAAGAACCTTCTTCTGCAAATGATAGTTTCTTTTCGCCAAGGACTACGTATGCAATGTGATTAAGTTTGTAAGATTCTTGTGTACCATACGTATATCCAAACTTTTGGAACAGGTCAAGATAATCCAGAATCTGTATGCCTTGTAGTTTATATGTGATTTGTTCACGTCCACGTTTTACAATCTTAGAATAGTCAACTATACCCCAGGGCGAAAACTTTCTACATTGGTCCACGCCAAGAACGTTGTTTACACGATTGACAAGATAAGGTATATCAAAGAACTTTACATTCCAACCGGTCACAACATCGGGTGTATTGTGATGGTCACTCCAAAAGTCAAGAAACTTTAGAAGTAAATCAATCTCATCATCACACTTGATATAACGCACTGGTTTTATGAGAGCAGAACTAACATCATAATCTTTCATGCCCCATACACGATATACACCATCAATATTATTTTTGATAGTGATAGCCAAGACTTCTTGGTTGGCTTTTTCTGGTTCGGGGAATCCATCCTCATACGCTGTTTCAATATCGATAGTAGTAACATTGATTATGTCACGATTGAACTCAATATCTCGAGGAAACTTATGAGCAATGAATTGCTGTATCATATTAGGATTGCCATATATATCGAAACCATTGACATCGCGATACTGGTCAAGCCACTGCCTACATTCACGCATTGTCTTGAAGTCGACAGGTCCTACGGCTGCGCCATCAAGACCACGCCAGTTTGTTTCAGATTTTGCGGGTACAAATAATCTTGGTGAGAAATGTTCTTTCTTATAGACGCGTTTACCGGCAGCGTCATAGCCGCGATACAAAAATGAGTTACCGTAACGTACAACAGACGTGTAAAATGATGACATACAACCTCCAATTCAAGATACTATTATACAATATTTTGAGGCAAATGTACACTAAAAAATGCACTAGACTGCAAATGATTCTCCACAACCACAGGACGCAGTTGCGTTAGGATTTATTACTTTGAGATATGATCCACCTAGTTCGGTAACGTAATCTACGGTGCAGCCTATAACAAACATCTCAGCCATTTCATCTACTACGAGATTGCCGACTGTAGGTTCTTTATCGGTTACGTCCCAAACATAAGTAAAGCCAGAACAGCCACCTCCTTGTACACCAAGATAGACATTTGGCTGTCCTACTTTTTGTAAATATTCTTGTGCTGACTCAGTGAGTTCAACCAACCGCACGCATCCTTGTTACTAATCGATCGGCACGATTCGTAACTTGTCGATACCACTGTGAGTCTACCATTTCAGTGGCAGCTCCCATCCAGTCGCGAGCATCTACATTACGTTTCATTCCTTTGAATTTAGACAAACGTGGTCTACCCATATTAAACATCATGTTTGCTATAATTTGTTGGACTTCTTCTGGCAAATCATCGAAGTCTGGGTAGAGAATTCTGCATTCTGATAACACGACTTCAACATCTTTATCGAAGCACTCGTTAACTCTGCTTTCTGAGACAGACGTTCCAACTCCTTGCCCAGATTCAGCATCACTATCAAGAACAAGATGGCCGATGCCAAAAGTAGGGAGACCCAAATGGTCGAGGTAGATTTCATATTTCACACCTTCATCAATTTTCAATTGTTCTCTTAATTTATCTATATCCATTACCACGTTGCCCTTTCCATATAGCAGTTATGTGTTGGCTTTTCTTCAGCCTGCTGTACCCAGTTTAATTCTTGGATAAGTCTATTGTACCAGTTTTTATCATGCTCATCATGAGCTTTATTCATATCATCCATAAGTTGAGTGATACGATTTTTAATATAATTTTTTCTACGATTCTCTTCTAAGTTTCTGAGCCTATCTTTTATTGTACGTCCCATTATGTATTCTCCTTAGTAAAACTATCAGGCATATCTCTTATTGGATGTTCACAGTCACACCTATTACAAACATCATTAACGCATGTCATGCATTCAGTTGTTAAACAATGGCATCTACAGCCGCAGTTCTTACAATAACGTGGTGAACCTTGCATATTACCTCCTACGTTAAAAGGGAACAACATAAGCTGTTCCCTTTTATTTATACTAACTTAATATCTAGTTCCGTATCCATTTACTTCAGCATTAAGTCGACGCTCAAGTTCTGAAAGAGTATATTGATACTCTCTGTACTTGAGTGGCCGAGCCATGTGTTGCCATGGATTAGATGGTTGAATATCAACCACAAAGAATTTTTTTAAAAATTTAAACATTCTTTTTATATGCCTCCATAGTTTTTTGGTTAAGCTCAGCCAATAGACTGTAATACGTATGCTCCGGATATTCAATTAACAGCACTCGAGCGATTTGCTCATTAGCTGCAATTTGGCGGGACATCTGCATAGCTGTGCTGACTGATGCGAAGAAACCGGTAACCGCTTTAAGCGGGTTCGGCAGACTTAAGTTTTTTAGTGCGATTGTTGTCATTTATTAGTTCCTCGTTTTTCGTGATTGAAATTTTACGAGGCCGCTTTTCTTCCGGAAGGACTACTTCAAGTCCGACAGTCAAGATTCCGTCCGTTAGATCAGCTCCAGTGACTTCTGTGTATTCAGACAGTCTAAATGACTTATTCCAATTTCGAGCACTAATACCTTTATGAACATACTTGCTTTGTTCTCTCCGTGCAGGTCTATCACCCTTAATAGTAAGGATATGGTCCTTCACTTCGATATCGATATGTTCTTTTGTGAATCCGGCCACAGCCATTTCAAGAGTATATTTCATCTCTCCTTCTTTGACTACATTATGTGGTGGATAGGTATCCTTCGCATGTAGATGGATGTTATCCAACTGATCGAAGATGTGGTCGAAACCAAGAAATGCGTTTCGCGGAAATGCGAATGTTCCAGTCATATTTTCCTCCTATTGACTAGCAAGGTTTAATGAGACCCGTAAACGGCGTCTCTATACTATATATAATATTTTCTACTTATTTCCAATATTATATTTTGGACACAACTCCCATTGTGTCTTTTCCTTAAAAGGAATTATTTTAATCTGTCTCATTGGTGCTAGCGGCTCTACCTTAGCATTATCTTCGATTGAGATAAGACCCCAATCAGACATAAGTTGAGCTATTGTGTTTCGCCTAGCAATATCATTTTCTTCTAAGTTTGATTTTTTACCATCAAGTAAAAAGAGCTCTTTGAAATGTACAATAAAATATCTACCTTGCTTATGCAATATATGGCAAGATTGGAAGAGCTTACGATCTTTACGAGATGCTACACCAATACGTGTTAATGTTTCACGAACCTTCAAAAAATCATCTGGTTCATTAAGAGTTACCTCTAACATAGAGGTTGGGGTCCATTCAACTAAGTTATTTTCGTCCACCTTTTGTCACCTTCTTTTCGAGTGCATTTATCTGTTCAGGTGTGAGAAGGGACAAGGCTTGGCGTGCTTTTTCATTGCTGTAACCATAATATTCCTTGACTACTTCCACATCACTTGCGGTCTGTGGCTTGAGCCATTTAGAGAACCGCTTTTTCTTTCTAACTATATTTATATAAAAGTCGAATTGTAAGCGGTGATCAAGGTGGGCATGCTGATTCATTTCATTTGCCATGAGTACAGTATCTTGAAAGTATGATAGACCACGGTTAACCATAAACGGGTTGTAACCTTTCTCTGCAATGTCATCTACCATAATGTCATTCTTAGTATCATTAATAGCAGTAAGATATTCAAATGGATTCATTAGTAACCACCACGTTGTAGGAATCTTAGACCAGCATAAACACTTACACCAATGATAATTATACCGGCAGCGTCAAGAAAAAAGCTTGCACCAGCAGCACACATCATAGCTAGAATAAAACTAGTCATATCTGATCTTCTTTGTGTAGGTGATTGATCTACACCTTCATCACTAAATAATAATTTACTTATGTTCCCCATAGTTCTACACCTCCACCATAACTATCTAAGTCTAATTGTTCTTCTAACATTTCACGTGTAAAGTCAAGTGTTTGAACTTTATTTAGATGTGTTTTATTCCAGTATAATTGTGGTACTGTTTTGTGGTTATTCAATCGAAGAAACGCCAGTGCTTGTACGTTTTCTTTGATGTTTACCACATCATACTGATAACCCCAACCCGAAAGTTTCATTTTCATAACATCACAATATTCACAATTATGCTGTGTGTAAAGTGTTAATTTAGGTGAACTGGACATTAGCCATAACCTCCGTAAGACATGCAACAACATTAAGTTCGTGGTCTGCAACAAAAGCATTCTTGTATTGGTAGTCAGCAAGAATAAGAACTATTTGAGGAATCGATTGCGGTGATACTTTATCATTCATTCGATCGTATATAGCTCGAAAGATTGCAGATGCATCTGTATCTATATTATTGACAACCCAGGCACGCATTTTCTTGAAGTCTTTATTTTTCAAATGAGTAAAAAGATCATCGAAGTTTTTATCGTTGAGGTTAACCAATATAGACGAATCAATACGTACACCACCGGATGAATGCCTTTGCAATTCACCAAGTACTCTGCGCCAATCAGGTGCAAATTTCATAATCAGTTCGGCGAGAACTTTACTATCAAAAGATACTTCTTCTTTGTATAGGATATTCGCTGCGCGGTCCATGAACTCACCGCACAGTTGTACCATATCTTTTTTGGAAGTATTGAATTCATACACACCACATCTTGAGTGGAGTGGTTCAATGATTCGATTCTTAAAATTACATGTAAGAATAAATCGACAATTGTTTGAGAACTCTTCGATAAAACCACGGAGAGCTGGCTGAAACGATTGTGGATTGAGATAATCCGCCTCATCAAGTATGACAACCTTGTAGCCACCTTGTAATGAAACAGTAGAAGCGAACTGCTTGATTTTAGTTCGCAGTGTATCAATATTGCCTTCTTCGGAACCGTTAATGACAATGTAGTCGAGGTCTAGTGATTTACACAGAGCTCGAGCTACAGTTGTCTTACCGAGTCCGGCGGTACCGGTGAAAAGCATGTTTTGCAACTCACCGGTGTCCACCATCTTCTGGAAGGTATTCTTAAGTGACACTGGTAAGATAGTGTCAGCAATAGTTTGCGGGCGATATTTTTCAACCCATAGAAAGTCAACAGACATTTACAAATCCTCATAACAAAAAATAATTATACCACATATTCACGGACTTGTAAAGGCTTATTCATCATCCTCCATTGCTTTTTCTTGTTGGATAGTTTCAACCAACTGAATGACTTGTACAGCGTCATCCCTTAGCTTACCAATGGTTGATAGTTCTTCGCCTTTAAACGCGCCACGTTGAGTCATGGCATCTACGATGGCAACCGAAGAACGAGACACCTGATTAGCAAGTGTCATAAGGTGGTCCATCTTATCTGGTTCATTATCTGACATATTATACTCCGTACGTTGATGTCTTTTCTAGTGCAATCCAATATTGAACGTTCATTTCTTTATGAGCAAAACGTGTAATTAACTTTGAGGATATTTCCACATCGTAATCACCGGGTAGGATCTTAAGATTAGCAATACTCAAAATAAAATTAAACTTTGCTTCGTTATTATACTCACCATCTACATCGATCGAATACACATTAGATGTTGAGTTCTGGTTATCAACCACAGAAAGACTTAATACACCACCTTCACCAGTGATTGACACTTCGCTATGACCAAGAGTGGATGCTGCTCTCTTAATCTTGTTCAGTGTATCGTTAGTCAGTGTAAACTTAACATCCGGTGTCGGCATGTTAATATCTTTTTGCGGAGCAGTCAATGTTTCTTCTGGTGAGAAGAAGTACTTGACTTTAGATCTACCAGTCGAATCACCAATAACTACATGCTCTTCAGCAAACTTAAGTCGTGGTTCATCAACTAGAGATAAGACACCAATGAATTCATTAAGATCATAGATGCCAAAGCTTTGTGGAAACTCTGCTTCGACTACAGCGGTAGCCAAAACATTACGAGCTTCAGAGATAGTCTTAATTGTGTTACCTTCTTTGATCAACATGTTTTGGTTGATGCCAGAGAAGTTTTTTAATACAGACAACGTGTTTTCATTCAATTCCATAATAACCTTCCATTCCAATTATCAGTATATTATACCACAGATAGCACTGGTTGTACACTACTTTTTACCATCTTACTAAAGTTTTTATCTTTGACAAATTCAATCTTGTTATTGAACCTGCCGTCGAGTATTTCGCCTTTGTGAGATATGACAAAAACATTTGTATCATCGCCAAGAGTATATAGAATCTTAATAAGATTTTCTACACCTTCGTGGTCAAGTGATGAATCAAATGTTTCATCGAGCAATAACAAATTAGTGGCAACTGAGTTCTTCATCTTAGCAATCTGTCTCCAAGTAAACAGAAGTGCCAAATCAATTCTTTGTTTTTCACCTTCACTAAATGAGTCATATGTAAACTCATCTCTATGTCTTGACCGAATCGTTTCTTGGAATGATTCGTCAAGGTTGAAATGCACGAAAAAATCGAGCACTTGTAGATACTGGTTAACGAGCTTATTTATCACAGGCAAATATTGCTTAATAATTTTTGTCTTGATGCCAGTGTCTTTCAACATTTCGTGGATAACATTATTATAACTAAACTGGTCTGACAGTTTTAGTTTATGTTCCATCATATTATTCTTGTCTGTATTATACACAGACAAATCTTCTCTGGCTTTATCTAGATCTACAGAGACTTCTTTATCCAAAAACTTTTGGAATTCTGCGATATCTCGTTGGAGTTTCGAAATCTCTTGCGAGTTGGCAGTGAGTTGATGTACCCGATCTCGAAGCGTTGAAAGTATGCGAGTCTGCTCATCAATCTCCGATTCCACGCCCTGGCCTTCAACTCCGATTTGCTTGAGCGCTGCCTTCCCCCTATCCTGAGATTCTTTGGTTGTGCGTAAAATCTCATGTTTATGGCCGTCTGAAATGGCTTGGTCGCATACGGGACACGCCTCATTCTCTTCGAAAAAGGTGATCCGCTTACCGATGTCGCTGAGACGCGTTTGCCTATCTTGACTTCGGAGGAGTAGGTCCTGCTTCCTATCCTGTAGCAATCGCAACCTTTGTTCGGTTTCTGATACAGATTCATCGAGTCCGACGCTAAGCTCACTATTCTTAGCCTGTAGTTCATCGATGAGATCCTGCGATGCTTGTATCTTAAGTTCATATTGGTTCCTACTTTCATTTGTAAGAGCTGTAATATCTGTAATGTATTTTGTTTGTGTTTCGATTTTGTTTTTTATAATATCAATTTGGTAGTTAACGTCTTTTATATTTTCTTTGAGTTGTGCGTTTCTTTCTCGTAAAATAATATTCATCTTAGAGAAAACATTAATGTCCAGAAGATCCTCGATCACTTCTCTCCTGATACCAGCTGGCAGTTGCATGAATGGGATAAATGAGGAGCTACCCAATACTACAACCTGATGAAAGCTTTTGTGGTTCAGTTTTAAGATATTCTGTTCAAGGATCTTCTGGTACTCTTTTGCATGTGATGACTGGTTTATCATCACATCATTCTTCCAAATCTCAAATACGTTTGGCTTTATGCCTCTACATATCTTAAACTTGTTTCCACCAACATTAAACTCAACTTCAACTAAACAACCTTTATTGTTAATTGAGTTAATAAGTTGGTCTTTCTTAATATTACGGTGTGCTTTACCAAATAGACTAAATGATAACGCGTCAAGCATTGTAGATTTGCCAGCGCCATTGTGACCAACTACAAGCGTTGTTTTATCGTTATCCAAATCTATTTCAGTAAATGTATTTCCGGATGATAGAAAGTTTTTATAACGTATAGTCTTAAAATTAATCATGCAATCTCTAAAGCCTGTGCTTCTGTCATAAGTTCACGCATCTGGATCTTGATTCGATCTTTATCTAAGTCAGTATCCACAGCATCTATATATGTATCAACAATTTCTTGTGTATCATCAAAGTTTATGTTATCATCTATTCCAACATTTTCGCCAACAAACTCGTTGAAGTTCTCAGCAATCTTGAGTTCATGTATATCCTGATTCTGTATACGATCTATAAACCTATCGAATATAAAAGAATCTGTCTTGTTCACTACTACGACCTTGACAAACTTACCATCAAGGTTTGTTACGTTATAGTTATTATAATCCATTTCGTTGTCATTGTAAAGGATTTTATGAAATAAAGTGTAAGGATTAAGCACTTTTTCTATTTCACGGCTTTCAGTATCGATAACATGAAAATATTTTGGATCGTGAGCATCCGACCAGAAGAATTCCATTTGGCTGCCAAGATACCAGATATTATCTCTACGAGAAGCAACATGGTAGTGGCCTGTCAAAACCATTTCAAAACGAGAAAAAGTCTTGTGATCCATGCCATGTGTATTCTTAATGCCTCTCATTACTTCAAACCCATTAAGTTCCAAGTGACTACCGAGCCAGTCTGCTTCACAGGTAGAAATAAACTTCATAGACTCTTCGTAGTTCTCGTTATTAATCCAAGGCAGCATTGCTATCTTTAACGAGCCGTATTCCAATACGGTAGGTTCCATGACAATGTGTATCTCATTCATATAATGACCAAGACATTCTTTTAGAGAATTCAAATCATTTGTATTCTTGAAATACGTATCATGATTCCCGGGTATAATATCCATCTTCATACCATACTTGCGTAGAGGATCTAGAAAATGTTTACGATTATGATTTAGCGCTTTGAAGTTTACAAATTTCCTGTGGTCATAATAGTCGCCCAGGTGTATGATTTGTTCGATTCCGTTTTCTCGACAGTAAGGAAAAAAGATTTCTGAGTAAAAATCTGCTGCATTTTTGAGAAATATTTCGGAAGAGTTACGTATACCGCAATGTGTGTCATTTAATACTGCTACTTTCAAACTAAGAACTCCGATAAATTCGAATCAGCTAGGCCGGCTTTTCTTTTCTTTTTTTCTTGCATAACTAAATCTTTAACTTCTGCATCATGGTGTCTTACCTTTTCGATACGTGATCTGAGTGTATCTACAAAGGCATCTATAACCTGTGCTGACATTTCATCACCATGCTCGTTTGAAATAAAGTTTTCTATTCCAGACTTGGTGAGATATTTTAGTTTAATGTCTTGCTGTTTCTTTTCTTTCGCAATCCTTCGAAGGAAAGCGTACCAAACTATCTGTGTAAAATACGCAAATGCATTTGGCTTACCTGTTCTTGTAGCTGCTTCAATATTGTAATTTTCAATTGCCTTCAAACAATTCTCGACTCCGTCCATCACCATTTCTTCGCGATATGTGTAGCGAATAAAATTAGCTTTGTGAGACAAACCTTCAGCGATTCGTAAGAAGCACTGAGCAATATAATCTGGTACGACCGGTAAGACGTTCATGTTTTCTTTGGCTTCTCTTACAGTCATAACATAATCCACGACTGCTTGAGAAAACTCTGCATTATTTACATAGTGAATGCTAGCCCGTTTTTGTCTGGCCATTTTACATCCTTTCATTTTATAGTAGTATTATATCATATTTTCACTAGAATGTACATATCTAATATTTGCATTGAAATTAAAATTTAATGGTGTACAACATGCACTTTTTATGGTATAATATATTATCTATTAAGGGGGGCGGATATCTAGTGCATGGTGCCTTTATCGTTTTTAGGTCTAAACTGTATAATTTTAGGATCACTTGAATCTACGACGTCGTCATTAGCAGCCCCAAACTTTTTCTCTAAAAACTCATCCATTTCTTGTTCTGTCATGTCTTTAATTATATCAGCAATCTCATTCATATCCATGCCAGCTCGTTTCAACTTATTATATTTGTCTACCTCATCCAAGGATTTAACATAATGCATCATAACTGTTTTAGAAGGAGTAGCCTCACCAACAACATGTACAGAATTTAATGAACTTAATTCGTCAACATCATCTTGAAACGAAAGCCAAGGTTTAAATGTGTAGTACCTGACGTTTTGTTCGAAGTCATCTACTACAATAATTTTCATGACTTTACGCACAATTATATCCGGCGTATCGTCGTCACCGTGATCAACAACTTCGGCAATGATTTCATCGCGATTGGTTAGCTTGAATTGTCTAAATTCTCCGGCCATCACTTAATCTCCACCTTAATTGTTTGATACTGAAACTCTTCTTTTTGGTACATCTTCAACCTTTCAAAGGAATGTAATAATGAAAAATTCTTTTTAGTCTTCCAGCTTAAATCGTCTGATATATCGTAGAGCTCCGTAACTCTACCGTCGTCACTTTTTCTTAAACCTCTACCTATACTCTGCAACACTCTTATCTGCGATTTACTTGGTGATGCAAATATTATATTGTGTAGGTTCCTAATATTTATCCCTGTTGAAAAGGTACCGAGTGAAGCAACTGTAATAGAATCTTTTTGTTTTTCCACTATGCCACGTATTGCTTCTCTATCTGTGGTATCTGTTTCTCCTGCAACAAAGAATACTTTCCTTCCTTCTTCTACCTTTCTATCTATTAAATCAAAAAGGACCTTACCGTGCTGTTCTACTCTTTGAAACAATACCAGTGTATTACCATTAAGGCTCGTGGCTAGGTTTCGTATGAATCGATTCCTGGCTTCATGGCGGACAATGTACTCGATCTCATCCTGATATGTTCGTTTACCAAACTCCTTACGTACTTCTTCTGCATAATCAAGTACGACTCTTTTAATTTTGAGCTTGGCGAGAGTATCGTTATCCTGTAAGGACTTGGTTGAGGTAACGCGGTATATTGCTCCGAAGAGACCTTGAAGTGCCAACTCATGTGTTTGACTTCCATCGAGTGTTCCTGTGGTTCCATATCTATACTCCGCTTCTGTTGCTTTGTTCATAATAGACATTAAAGACTTTGACTTAAATCCATGGCACTCATCACCGAATATTACACCAAACTTTGCAAACCATTGCCTAGGCAGTTTATATATCGATTGCCACGTGCTAATTATAATTCTTTTATTCGTTACTTTATCCTTACCAGAATATATCCTATGGACCATGTTATCCGAGTCCATACCGTATTCCTTAAAGTCATTCGTTAATTGTTCAACCAATGAGGTAGTCGGTACAATAATCAATGCACTCTTATCGTGGTTGTGGAGGTACCATCTCATAAGTGCGTATATGATAAGTGATTTACCCGATCCAGTAGGTGACAATAAAATCGCGCGTTTTCGATGTACGCCTGTTGACACAGCATCGAACTGGTAGTCACGTATTTCATAAGGTAGATTAAGTCTTTTGATAAATGAGTAGAGTTCTTCTACATCTACTTTGTTGTATTGTTCTACTTCACCATACTTGTCATCGTCATAACAAGCGAGCTCGTATCCACGTTGTTCTACAAATTTAAGTAAGTGTAAATATAAGCCGGCTGGTAGTTCGCCGGTGGATATATTATACAGACGAATCTTTCCATCCCACATTCTATTGCGGAATGCCGGCATGAATTTGTAACCGGGTACATAGAACGAGAAAAACTCGTTGAGTTCTTGTGCTACACCTGATTCACAATCAACATGCATATTAGCATGATTTAGAAGCCTGACTCGAATTGTTTCCACTTAATCATATTTCCAATAGTTTGATGTCGCCAATTGACATTTGAAATTATTTCTGTTAATGTATCTATTACATTCTTATAGTATTGTATTTTCAATTCTGATTCTTGTATTTCAGGATCGGTATCATAGTAATGATCCATCTCACCTTTTAGAATCTTCAATCCGTTGAACGGATCTGGATCCCAGCCTTTCTCTTCCATTTCTTCTTGAGACATCTTACCGTTATACCAAAGCCACTTATCTTTCAACAGCTTTTTCTGCTCAAACTCAGTCTTCTTGAGTTGAAGCTTGTATGTCGATATAAGTTCTAGATATTTTGCATGCAAGAGAGGAGCTTGCCGCGATGCTTCGTCTAGTTTATTCGCATCAATATTACAATCTTTAGCCCACATTTCGTGGATGCTTTTCAAATCAATCATCATCTACTCCGTACAGTATTATATATTATTATACCACAGAATGGAGTAAAAGTACACTATTCGAATACATAAGCTCTTGGGTAATAAGTTGGATCCCATGTAGCATTTCCTTGAGAGGCTAATAAGCTATTACCTTCCAAACATAAGCCAACACCAAAGTTTCCGTTTTGAACGCTTGTAAAGTCATCGGCTGATTTACCTAATGTGAATTCTAATGATCCGTCAGATATTTTATAAACGTATATAACACCTGATACGCCACCACCGGCCAAACCACCACCGCCACCGTTATCTTCTTTAAAGTTCGATACATAATAATGTGTGTCACTTATTTCGACATAGAGACCAAAATTACCATTAGTAATAGCAACAGGTGCTGCATGTGATCTTACTTGAGTTACATTAGCCCAATTATCTGATGTAGTGTAAAGAAAGACTTTACCAGCACCACCTGCTCCAGTATCTTCACCTGGTGCACCTATAATAGCATAGTTACCTTTTAGTGCTACACCGCCACCAAACTGATCGTAATTAGATCCAGAAGCTTGTTCTGGGTTGGCAATTGTTTTTACTAATGATCCATTTGTTGTATTATAAATGTATGCTTCTCCTCTTTGAGTAGTGCCTCCATCTTTTTCTGCAGTAATAAATCTACTAATAGATTCGTCCACACTAATATCGACTCCAAAATATCCACCTGATCCTGGAGTAGTTATTACGTAATTTTGATTGCCATTTGAAAGAGCAAAACTTCTAATATATCCGCCGTTGTGGCCTATGTATATATTCGAATCAGTCATTTGTATATCTGACCAAGTCCCCGGCCAAGCTTGAGTAGTAGAACCCCCGCTTAGTTCACTATATTGGTGATCCCATGCCAATGAACCATCACTAATATTAAATACCCTCAATTGGCCCTGTGAAGTACCTCCATTACCTTGTTCACCTATAGCATATTTACCGGCAGTTGTGTTAACAGCAACTTGTTGTCCGAGAAAAGAATAATGTGTTTGAACATGAGTTCTTATTGCTGTTGAGCCAGAACCTGTGTAACTGTAAAGATATGCTTTACCTTTATTACTATCATGGGCTGGTGCGCCAATAATTATATGTCCGGAACTAATATCAAGACTAGAAAAGACACTAGTACCACCACCTTGGCTGGTGTTTCCCCATTTAATCAGCCCACTTTCACCCTCAATATAAAATAATGGATTGCCACCAGATGGACCAAAAGATAAAGTAAATGTATTTTGAACTGATGCTACACTGATTCCATCGCTTGCTTTAAATGTTAACGTAGCTGATCCGTCAGATCCTAAGGTAGCGGCTGAATCTGCAGTTCGTGGAGTAATAGTTACTACACTTGAATCTCTCGAAACAGTGGCAAACTTAAATAGATCTCCACCCGATTCAAGACTTAGTTCTGGTGTAGTGCCATCAGAGTCGGCAGCTGTCATTGTAACAGTAGTTGCTGACCCCGGCGTAAGGGCAATTGTTCCTGTACTACTTAATGACAAGGTTGGAGTTGCGTTGATAGATGCAACATTATACCAGCCTGAACCATTGGAAATGTATAGTCTTTTATTTGAAGTAAGATAAGCTTGCTGGCCTGCTGATAAGCCAGTCATGGGCAATGTACCAAGAGAATCATAGACCGTCACGCCTACAGTACCTATAATATTGCTAATGTTCGCAGAATCAGTAACAGTAACGGCGTCGCCATCGAGCAATGATACACGGTCAGGATTTAATGCTTCTGATCTTCCGACCATCATTGCAAAATCTCTAGCTTTAGTCATCTACAAATTCCTTACGATAAATAGTTCACGTAAACTGCACCAGCATTTGAATTGGTTGCAGTTTCTGTATATGCACCTGCGATTATAATCTTTCCATCATTACTAATTGAAACACCATCACCGAAACGTCCTACTTGCTGTGAAGCTTGTCTTAACTTTACCTGTTGAGCCCATGTACTACCACTAGTATTTTTGAATACGTATACTGCACCTGATGTACCAGAACCACCGCCGTCAACACCGAAAGCTGTAATGGCAACATGTGATCCATCTGCACTAATATCAACACGCCATCCAAACTGATCGTTTACTGCAGGATCACTGGCAACAATTTTTGCGTCTTGTGACCAAGATGTACCTGTTCTTTTGAAAATATAAGCTGCACCTGAGTTTGAACCACCGGTGTCTTCTTGATATGCTCCTACAATAGCTACTGTTCCATCTGTACTATTAATAGCTACATCATTGCCAAACTCGTCATCTAATCCTATATCACTCGAAACTATTCTAGCTTCTTGAGCCCAGCTAGTGCCTGTTCTTTTGAATATGTATGCAGCACCATAATCTTCACTGTTTGACGAATTGTCCTCTTTCCAAGCTCCAAAAATAGCTCGAGTTCCATCAACATCTATGTCGCATGAATTAGCAAATTGTTCAGAGGTTGTACCTCCAGTTGCAGTTAGCTTTGCTTGTTGAGCCCACGTATGAGTACTACCTTGGTAATATATATATGCCGCTCCTGTATTCGAACCATCCATTGGTGAACAACCTATGATATAATTTCCGTCACCACTGATACCTACAGATCTTCCATGTCTATCGTAGTTTGCTTTGTCTGATGCAGTCAAAGTCGGACTACCAGATGCATTACTCCATGTAGATCCTGATCTTGTTCTTACAACTAGTTCACCACGAGTATCGCCTCCTTGAGCCGCAGAAGGTTTACCAGCAACTATAATTGATCCATCATCACTTATCGCGCAATCACCGGGATTGCCAGCATCTCCCATGCTGCCTTCTGTATTTTTATATTCTCGTGTCCAACTATTAGTTGCACCTTGATAAACTTCAAGTTCGCCACCGGTTGCAGACATGACTACAAACCTAGTACCGTCTGAGTTAATGTCATTACGAATACCGAAGTAATCGTATGCTGTACCATCAGGATTCGGGATTCTGTGTTGAGCTGTAGTGCCGGTCCAGTCGGGACCAAAAGATAGTGTAAAAGTATTTTGAACTGAAGCAACGCTGATACCATCACTTGCTTTAAATGTCAATGTGGCTGAACCGTCTGAACCTAATGTAGTAGCAGAATCTTCAGATCGAGGAGTAATAGTAACTACTGATGAATCTTGTGATATTGTGGCAAACTTGAATAGATCACCACCAGATTCAAGTGTTAACGATAAGTTTGCATTTGAGTTATCAGAATCCGTAGCAGTCATTGTGATAGTAGTAGCTGATCCTGGAGTCAATGCAATAGTACCAGAAGAACTAAGAGATAAAACCGGAGTAGCATTAATTAACGCTATGTTGTACCAACCACTGCTTGTTGCATCACCACTTACAGTGTATAATCTGTTCGTGCCTGTTACAAAAGCTTGTGTTCCTGCTGGCAAACTTGCTGCAGAAATAGGACTAACGGGTAAAGAATCAATAGTAGAATAGATATTCATAGCCGTTGTGTTTAATATGCCACTGACTATTGATGAATCTGCAACAGCATCACCTAAATCTACACCGGGACTATTATCTATGTTAGCTGCTTCGGTTCTACCGAGAATCGCAGCTATGTTTCTCATTTTGGTCATCCGATACCCTTTTCAGCATAATAGTCTCGAAAGCGTTTTAGCAAAAGAGGCGTACCTTTTTTCTTACGTCGATCATGTACAGTTCTTGTTTTGAATCTTGGACCCATTGCGGTGTCAGCTGGATTAGGTATAGCACCGGTATTCACTGTTGGCGCATCTTCTTTTACATCGTCTTTTTTATCAAGATACGCGGCAATCGCCATCTGCCTACGTTTGGCTTTTGACTTACCTTTGAACTGTGGAGCTTTTGATTTGTAAAAATCTTTTACGTAATCTCCAGCGTCTGCATTTTTACCTAGTGGCATTCTAATTATCCTTAACCTGCTTCGAAGATATATGCGGCACCTTGAGCGGAATTAGGTGAAGTTGTTTCATACTGTGATCCACAAATTGCAAAAGAAGCATCGGTACTAAGATACACGCTATTGCCAAAATAATCACTGGTAGCCTTATCAGCTGCTTGTAATTTTCTAACTTGAGACCAAGTGGTACCGTCTCTATTAAAAATATATGCGGCACCAGCCTCGCCACCACCAGTACCTTCATAATGAGCACCAACAATAACATAATTACCGTCATTGCTTATATTCGAGCTCCATCCAAAGTGATCGTTTGCGCCTATATCTGTTGATTGAATTTTTTGTTGTTGAGACCAAGTAGTACCTGATCTTGAAAAAATGTAAGCTGCACCAGCATTACTTCCACCAGTTTCCGAACCCCATGCGCCGGCAATAACATAATCTCCAGCACCACTTATTGATACACTAACACCTAAATGATCACTTACGCCTTGATCACTTGCTACAATTTTTTGTTGTTCTGACCAAGTAGTACCAGATCTACTAAATACATGAACTGCACCGTAATCCATATTGTTATCACCGTATGCTCCAATAGCAATATAAGTCCCATCTGAATTAATTGAAGCACTATAGCCAAAATAACCATTTACAATTGCACCGGACCCATTTATCTTTTGTTGCTCTGACCAACTGGTACCTGATCTTATAAAGACATAAGCCGAACCGGAGCTACTTGCAGTGCTATCCTCATCCTTTGCACCAACAATAATATAAGTACCATCATTGCTTATATCTACACTCCATCCAAAAGCATCACCTGTTCCTGCGTTGCTTGCAGTTAATTTGGCTTGTTGTGTCCAACTTGTACCAGATCTTATGTAAACATATGCTGCTCCATTAGCATTTTGGTATCTTGCACCAACTACAGCATAAGTACCATCAGAACTCATTGCGACACTATATCCAAAAATACCATTAGCCATTGCATCAGATGCTTTAAGCATCTGTTGTTGAGACCATGATGAACCAGATCTTACGTAAACATATGCTGCACCTGCACCGGATCCGCTAGTGTCTTCACTAATAGAACCAACAATTGCGTATGCACCATCATTGCTTATAGCCACAGAAGTTCCGAAATAATCATTACTGCTTGGATTATCTGCTAACACTTTACTTTCAGTATAACTAGCAGACCAATCAGGACCAAATGTTAGTGTAAAAGTATTTACTACTGATCCAAATGATATACCATCGCTTGCTTTAAATGTTAACGTAGCTGATCCATCATATCCTAAAGTAGTGGCAGAATCTTCTGATCGTGGAGTAATAGTAACTACTGATGAATCTCGAGATACCGTAGCAAACTTAAATAGATCACCGCCAGACTCTATTGATAGTGTTAAATTAGCACTTGCATGATCAGAATCTAAAGCAGTCATAGTAATAGTGGTAGCCGTACCATCAGAAGACAATGCAATTGTACCTTCACTACTTAGTGTTAATCTAGGAGTTGCGTTTATAAGAGCTACATTATACCAGCCGCTTCCGTTTGAAATGTACAACCTACTTTGCCCAGCTGCACCAGCTGATTCTACAAATGCTTGATCGCCTGAAATTAAACCAGTAACTGGCAATGCACCTACAGAATCATAAGCAGTAACTCCTATTGCGCTTACTTGTGCAGAATCTAGACCAACACTAGAATTGGTATTTAACAAAGCAACATTATTAGTATTACTCGCTTCAGTTGCACTGAGTATTGCAGCTATGTCTCTTGTTCTACTCATTTATTTTTCCTTAAGGTGTATAGTAAACTAAGAACCGGCCTTCGTGACTTGACGAATTACCATAATCATTTCCTACTAGTAGGTATTTGCCGTTACCACTAAATCTTATACTTCTATAGCTAAAATGCCTTGGGTATCCACCTGAAGAACTACTTGCATCAGATGGTTGAAGAGTTTTAACTAGTGACCAGCTCGTACCTGATCTTTGATAAATAAACACTTTACCAGAAACTGAGTTACTGCCGTTTTCAGCACCATAAGCACCAACTGCCATTAAGGTTCCTTCATCGTTTATTGTACAACACTCACCTACGGCAGAGTATGAGCTATAGCCACTAGTTGGATATGCCAAAAGTTGTGATGACCAGCTTGTTCCTGATCTAAAATACACGTTCACTGATCCGGATTGGTTAACAGTTCGATCATCAGCCGCTGCACCAATTACTAGATATTCTCCAGTAGAATTCATAGCTATTGAAGATCCAAAATAAGATTTTGTAGAGTTTGATGCTGGTGGTTCAATTATTGTTTGATAAGACCATGTGCTTCCACTTCTAGTCCAAACCTCTACAGCACCATCGAACTCTCCTCCAGCATAACCTTTCTGAACAGTTGCTGCTACATAAGTAGCGTCAGAATTCAATGCAATCTTTTGTAGATGGGCACCTCCCATTTGGGCCCAATCTTGTGCAAGGTTAGGTAGTATCTTTGCTTGTTGTGTCCATGAAGTACCAGATCTAGTGAATACATATAGTGCACCTCTAGAAGTGTTTGAAGTATCATCACCCGGTGCGGCCATAACCGCATAAGTTCCGTCACTATTCAACAAAGCGCCGATACCAAATTGATCATTATCTGCTGCATCACTTGCAGCTAGAGTTGCTTCATGTGACCATGTAGTACTTGATCTTGAATATACGTATGCTTTACCACGGTTGCTACCACCTTCATCGTTATAATTGGAGCAAATGATAAGCCGGTTAGCGTCATCATCTAAATCTATTCCCATTCGCCCAGCTTGCGCATCCGAGGCGTTATGTGCACTAGTCATAGTTACAACTTGTTGAGATGCCCAAGTATTTGTAGAACTTCTCAAATAAACATGAACTTTGTTTTGCCCAAATTCCGGCACAGCTAAGTGTGTTCCAGTTTGGCTAATTGTTTGCTGTTCACCGCCAAAATAACCATTAGTGTTAGTACCTGTCACTATAGTTTCATTAAGTGTTGCAGTCCAATCAGGTGTAAATGATAATGTGAATGTATTTACTACTGATCCAATACTTATTCCATCGGTTGCTTTGAAAGTAAGTGTCGCTGATCCGTCAAATCCTAATGTTGTCGCTGAATCTTCAGATCGTGGAGTAATTGTTACAACGGATGAATCCTGAGATACTGTGGCAAACTTAAATAGATCTCCACCAGATTCTACTGATAGTGTTAAATTGCCACTGGCGTTATCAGAGTCTAAGGCAGTCATAGTAATAGTGGTAGCCGAACCATCAGTTGCCAAAGCAATTGTACCTTCACTACTTAATGTTAATCTAGGTGTGGCATTAATTAATGCTACGTTATACCAGCCAGATCCATTTGAAATGTATAATCTACTTTGCCCGGAAGCACCGGCTGATTCTACAAATGCTTGATCGCCTGAACTTAAACCAGTACTTGGTAATGCACTTACAGAATTATATACTGTTGTACCTATACCTGCTGCACTTGCACCACTACTTCTTATGTCTGTTAAATTTGTCATATTAGTTCTCTATTAACACCCATCCTTGAGTTGCATTGTAATATGCCAAACCAGTACCTGCTCTTGCTATATTTATAACTAAGTCTGAAGCAGCACCTTGTATATTATGGCCATTTCTAGAAACTGTAATGTTATTTGTTCCAGCATTTCCTGTTACATCAATAATTCTTATTTCATCGCCCATAGTTGCAGATGATGGTAAGGTTATGGTCCTTGCACCACCAGAAGTATCGATGAATAGTTTATCCCCGGCCGCTGCAGATACTGTACCACTTGGCGCTGACCAAGTATTACTTCGAGTTATTTCTGATGTAGTTTCAAATGATGCAACTTTCAATTCATCGTTAATCGCCGCTCCAGTAAGTAACCTAATAGCCTTAGTATTTGATGCAGTATAGTCATCTGAATCGTTAAGCAATAATCCATTCAGGAATACTTGTATGTTGCCCGGCTCATAACTCATAAACCGGCCGGCCACATCATTACCACTAAATACTGTTTGACCTGAGTCTGCAGTAAATTTATATAATTCTAGTTTTGAACCCGGAGCAGAGAATGCTGATACTGATACATCATCCGCAGAATCTGTTGCGGTTGTTAGTACAATGCTATTACCGGTTGAAGCTGTAAAGTCTGAAGCTTCCTGTAATAGTATACCGTTTAAGTGTACTTGCAATGATCCCGGAACATATGCCAGTGTATTACCACTTAAATCAGAACCGCTAATAGTTGTAGCAGGAGTTGCAGTAGTATATTCAAACCTTTTGACTTGAGGTGTTACGATTACACCTTTGCTATTTTTAATTGTTACAATATCAGATGAATCTGTGGCAGAGACCAATGTAAGTGTAGTTCCGGCACCATTAATTGAGTAATCATCAGAATCTCTTAGAAGTATACCGTTAAGGAATACGTCCGCATATCCTTCTGAAACATCTAAGGTTGCACCTTTATCATCAGTACCTGTTATCGAAGTAGCAGGTGCTGCTGTAGTAAATGCAAAGATATTTTCAACTAATCCACGTTGTGTTATTACTTTACCAGCTCTTTCAAGCACTGTTACTTGATGATTGGCAGCCACACCTGATGTAAATGTTACCGCACTTGAATCAATTGTATAGTCTGTTCCACTGACCTGTAAGATACCATTAAGGAAAACATCTGTATTTCCGGATACAAGAGATAACGTATTGTTAGTATCAAATACTCTTCTTCCAGAATCTGCTCCGCCGACTGTAAACTCTGTCCGGTCATTATTAAATTCACCCGGCTGAGTGTTAGTTACACGAGCTAATATGTAATCTGAGTCTATAAGAAGAAGTGTTCTTTCAGAATCAAGAGAGTTAGCTTCAACATAGGCTGAATCAATTGTTCCGCCAGTTGTTTGTCTTAGTTGTATATACGAAGAATCAATTAACTGAGATGTAAGAGAGGAATCAAGTGCTTCACTCTTATTGGCTAATCTTATCCAGTTACCACCATGAGCAAAGTAACCTGCGCCAGTGGCATGAACATGGGCAAACATTCCATGATATGTTGAAGCTGATGGAAGATCTGCTTCAGCACTATACACATTGGCATATTTAATTTTATTTGCACCAAAGTCGATATCGCTATCGCCGATACGAGTTTGAAGTCTTACATATGCTGAATCGATAAGCTGTATCGTAAGAGCAGAATCTACTCCACCCGCCGCGTTTGC
>Ga0181397_1000210_pt1 | contig 22673 bp, 29 predicted proteins | sample 20SPOviralmetaG_FD_130126 | JGI IMG/M metagenome (GOLD analysis project Ga0181397, IMG submission 130126) | Marine viral communities from the oligotrophic San Pedro Time Series (SPOT) site, San Pedro Channel, CA, USA - 20 SPOT_SRF_2011-02-23 | ecosystem: Environmental > Aquatic > Marine > Strait...
TTGTTTCGGACATTGAAGATATCAAAAAAATGTTACCCGGAAAAGATGTAAAATATATCGGTGAACATCCAAACGGAAAATATCCCGGCTACGACGGTTGGTATGAGAGAACCCTCGGTGGCAAGAAGCATATGAAAATTATTCTCGGAAAACCAAACGGAGTGAGGGTCAAAAATGCCTAAGAGTTTCTTACGTTTTATCAAAGAAGAAGAACAGCAACAGGGTGATCCTTTGTTTGGTTGGTGGTTTAGAGCCAAAAATACTTGGGGTGGCAATAGCAGTAACAATAACACACTGCCCGGTATGCTTGGTGGTGTCCAAACTTGGGGCGGGGCCCCGTTTACGAACTTACCAAATCTTCCTCAGCCTATGCTAGATTTATACGACTGGAATGGTGATGGTATCATTGGAGACAACGACCAAGAACTTATTTTTCAGATTTCCGAAATAGCATTTCAAATATATGAACAAACTGGTGAGTTTCCTCCGGCAATGACTGCCGCTGAATACCTAGAGAACTGGGAATACTACAGTGAACTTTATGGTGTAGACTTCCCTGATCCAAATGGATTTATCGAAAACCCCGGTAGCAATTTAGATAGAGCCGATGAGCCAAATGATTTTCTTTCGGGAACTTCTATTGCAGGGTTGAAAGGTATTTTGCAATTTATGTCGGGTCAGTTTACAATTTTTGGTGTAGAGTTCTTTCAAGAGTATCACCCAGAGTTTTATGAACAAATCATTGCGTTGTATGATTACGATGGAGATGGCACTATTGATTTTGGTATCAACGGTGATGGCACAATTACAGGTGCTGAAGCCGCTGCATTTTTCTTGATATATTACTACAACCTCTCAAGAGGTTTCAACCCAGTTGATACAGAAAATACAGTCACGGCAGAAAACTATAATGATTTTTTATACAATGCAACTCGTCTGACCGATACCCCACTTCAAGACTTAGTGCAAAATTATAATTTACCCGGACTTCCATTTAGACCAACACCTCCAGACCAACCCCCAGAAGCACCCGCTGGTGATTTTGGTGGATCTGCCCCAGTTAGACCTTGAAAGGAAAAAAATGACTAAAAGTTTCTTACGATTTATCAAAGAAGAAGAACAGCAACAGGGTGTTGATCCTATTGCTGCTTTTTGGTTCCTAGCCCAAAATCGATGGGGGGCTTCTAGTTCTAACTTTACTGGTAGTCTGGGTGCTTCAAGTAGTTGGGCTAATGGTGGTAATCTAACAAATCTTCCTCAGTTTGTGTTGGACCTATACGACTACAATGGCGATGGTCTTGTCGGATCTAATGATCAAGCACTAATACGTGAAATCGCAGATTTAGCATACCAAATTTACGCACAGACTGGTGAGTATCCACCAATTATGACCGCAGAAGATTACCTCGAAAATTGGGAATACTATAGTGAACTTTATGGTGTAGACTTCCCGGATCCAAATGGATACGCTGGTGTTCCCGGTGGTGGTCAGTCTCCTAATCAACCCGGAAACGCGGATGCCTCGACTGTTGGTGGTTGGAGATATTCTTACGCTTTTTGGAAAGGTCAATTGGATGCACTGGGTATGGAAAACTTTATCTTGATGTTTGGTCAAGATGTTTATGATGAAATTATGGCATTGTATGATCTTGATGGTGATGGTGTGCTACGCACAAATATAGGGCAATCTGGAACGGACAATTATGGAGAGGCTGCGATCTGGCTAATGATTCTTTATTATATGTCTACACGAGGATTCGATGTAAATGACACCCCAATGCCAGAAGACGTAAATAATTTTTTATACAATGCAACTCGCCTGACCGATACCCCACTTGCAGATTTAGTAAATGATTTTTATGGTGTTCAAGGACTTCCATTTAGACCAACACCCCCAGAACAACCTCCAGAATCGCCCGGTGGAGATTTTGGTGGATCTGCTCCAATTAGACCTTGACAGGAATCAAATCACTGCTAGACTGTTCGTATGAATATTTTTGTAGTAGACGAACATCCTGTCCGTGCTGCCCATCAGATGGTAGACAAACATATCGTAAAAATGATTTTAGAAGCGGGTCAGATGCTATCGACTTCCCATCGTGTTCTCGATGGCGATGAGTGGACTGATCTAGGCAAGAACAATCGTCGCATCAAGCGTTGGCGACTGAACGACGAGCGAGAGGACAAACTCTGGAAGGCTTCATTTGTTGGTCATCCCTGCACGCAGTGGACGATGGAAACTCAGATGAACTATCGCTGGCATGCAACACATGCAATGGCACTGTGTCGTGAGTACACACACCGTTATGAAAAGACCCACAAAGCACAACCGCTGATTGAGTATCTCTTCAATCGAGAACCACAAAATATTTCAGTTGGAAAACTTACAAAGTTTGCTGTTGCAATGCCTGATCAATATAAGGTAGAATGCCCTATCGAATCGTATCGAAACTACTACAGAGGAGAAAAGGCATACTTCGCTAAATGGAAAAAGCGTGAAGTGCCGGGATGGTGGCAATGAACAAAGATCAAAACGTTTTAGTAACTGGTGGTGCGGGTTACATTGGTAGCCACATCGTTCTTGCATGTCTGGATGCAGGCTATGGGGTTGTGGTGATTGACCGTGACGAGAAAGCATGTAAGCATTTACAAAAGTGCCTGAGCCGTCGCAAGAAACTCAAGGTGTTCAACGCAGACATTGAAAACGAAATCTACTTGGATGGGGTTTTCAAAGATGAAAACATTGGTGCAATTATTCACTGTGCCGCAGACATTTCTGTTGGTGAGTCAGTAGATAATCCACTCAAGTATTATTACAACAATACATCAAAGAGCATCAAACTTCTTGAGCGAGCAAAGAGATTTGGGGTCAATCGGTTTATTCTTTCGTGTACGGCTGCTGTATACGGAGAGCCAAAGGGTGACGTAGCAAAGTCAATTCCAGAGACTCAGCCATGTAGACCTATCAATGCTTATGGTGAATCAAAGTTGATGTTTGAAACAATTCTCAAGCGATACAGTGAGGTCAACTCAAACTTCAAATATACTTCTCTGAGATATTTCAACGTTGCAGGAAACGATATTCAAAACCGAGTACAGGATATCAACTGGAGACACAAAGAAAATGTTGTCCCAAAGATCCTGTCTCGTTTGATTCAGGGAAAAGGTGAATTTACAATCTTTGGTAAGGATTACGATACCCCTGATGGTACATGTATTCGTGACTATCTCCATCCCACAGATCTAGCCAATGCCCATCTGATGGCACTCAAGCAAAATGTTACGGGTGTGTATAACCTTGGAACGAACAAGGGAAACTCGGTGTGGGATCTTGTAAAAGAGGCTGTGAATATTGTTGATGTTGAATTGAATGTTATCAAAGGTAGCCGAAGAAAAGGCGATCCTGAAATTCTTGTTGCCAATGCAACTAAGTTTATGAAAAAGACAGGGTGGGAACCATCCTACTCGCTCAATGATATTTTGCGTACAGCATATAAAGCATACTTGAAAGTAAAGTAAGAAAGGTAATGTAATGGAAGAACAACAGAATAGTGAGTTTACACCCGATGTGTATACTTCAAATAAACAACAATCGCTAAATGCCCGAGAAGGGATTGGCGAAGATCCACGAGCGGATATTTTTGAGATAGACGGAGAAGAACTCTACAACAAGTTGATGAAAGAAAAGCAAGATTCAGTAGAGAGTGGGACAACTCCGGTAGAGTCAGTGAAAGATGATGCAGAGATTCGTTCTCGTGCAGCAAAACTGACAGACGATATTGCCAGTCTTGTTCAAGAAAATTTCATGGACATTATGTTTGGTCGTTACAAGCAAGCACCAGATTTCAAAGAAATGATTGAAAGTGCGAATGTCGATGCTGAAAATCTTTTGAAGATTTTGATTGCGTTTGAAAAACCACAGGCACAACTCCATGAAGTTGTGAACGTTCCTGAATCTGAGATTGGTAAAAAGTATTCTGAATTTATGAAGCCAGTCCAACAACAACAATTGAATGATGTTCTTTCGGGGCTTGTCAATGACATCAAGTCATTGTATACTGATCCAGACATTGAACTTGTTTCGAGCAAAATTACCAGTTTGTTCAATCACATTGAAGAGGGAGATATCAAGGGACAGTAACATGGGAAACATGAAGCGAAAGAAGAGTAATCGAAATCCAAAGCGTAAATTTTTTGACACTCGGGACAAAGGGGAAAAAAAGTCTGATCGCCGAAGTCAAAGACATCACGAAGATGTGTATCTGCGTAATGCAGCATTTGGAAATATGAACATTGAAGACTATGAGGAATATATGGATGACAACTGCCAGAACTAATACTATGAAACTTTCAAAACAAACAATGGCTATTCTGAAAAGCATGGCTGGAATCAATTCGAACATTCACATTCTTCCGGGGAACGAACTTGTTTCTGTTTCTCCCGGTAGAAACATTATGTTCAGATCAACAGTCGAAGAAGATTTTCCCACAGAGTTTGCACTCTGGGATCTGAGTCAGTTTCTTGGAACATACTCGCTCTTCTCTGACGCAGAAATTGAATTCCGTGATACGGCTCTTCGGATCAAGTCCGGTCGGCAAACATGTGAATACCACTATGCTGATCCGAGACTTGTAGAGGGATGTCGCCCACCAAGCAAATTCAACTTACCGGAGGTGAAGGTTGTATTTGAACTTTCACAACAAGAATTGAATGATATTCTTCGGGCTTCCTCTGTGTTGCAACTCCCTGATATCTTGTTTACCAACGATGGAGACAAGGTGAAGATTATTGCACTCGACAAAGAGAAGCCAAGTTCGACAAATAAATATGAGATTGAAGTTGTGCCATCAGACATGGATGTAAATTCTTCTTTCAAGATTTATCTAAAGTCAGATAATCTCAAAATTCTTCCCGGTGATTATGAGATATCACTATGTGAAAAGTTGGCTTTGACCATGAATCATAAAAATATTGATGCAAAATATACCCTTGCAGTAACGAGTGATTCTGTATACAATGGGCTTGTATGAAAACTATGACTGAACAGTATCTCTGGGTTGAAAAGTTTCGACCACGAAAAGTAAAAGACTGTATCCTTCCCAGTGGCTTGAAGCAAACACTTCAAGCCATTGTGGATTCGGGTGAAATGCAAAATCTTTTGTTTTCTGGTGGTCCGGGTTGTGGCAAAACAACTGCCGCAATCGCAATGTGTGATGAAATGGGAGCAGAGTGGATCAAGATCAACTGCTCCGAAGATGGAAACATCGACACGCTTCGCACTCGTATACGTGATTTCGCTTCTGCTATGTCGCTTTCGGGTGAACAGAAAGTTGTGATTCTCGATGAATTTGACTACGCAAATGCAAACAGTTTTCAACCTGCCCTTCGTGGGTTCATCGAAGAGTTTGCGGCAAACTGTCGATTTGTTCTGACATGTAATTTCAAGAATCGAATCATTGAACCTTTGCATTCACGATGCACATGCGTTGACTTCCGCTTCACGAAAGAGGAGCAGATGAAAATGGGGTCACAGTTCTTGAAGCGTCTTGAATCGATTCTGGATGGCGAGAGCGTCCACTATGACGGTCGTGTGATTGCCAAGTTGATCATGCGTCATGCCCCAGATTGGCGAAGAATCCTGAACGAGTGTCAGCGATACTCTGCATCGGGTGAGATCGATGTTGGTATTCTTTCAGAGATCGGTGATGTCGGTATTCATTCATTGATGGCAATACTCAAGAACAAAGACTTTTCAAAGTTGCGTGGCTGGGTTGTCGATAATAGTGGAAATGAAGAAACTGAAATCTATCGAAAAGTTTATGATACGTTGAGTGATACTCTCAAGCCGCAGGCTGTTCCTGCGATTATTCTTATTCTTGCAAATTATCAATACAAGGCTGCCTTCGCTGCTGATTCGGAAATCAACATGATGGCTTGTCTAACTGAGATCATGATGGAGGCAGAGTTCAAGTGAGTGATATTGGAATTATTGGCAATGGTTTTGTTGGTGGTGCGGTGGCACATGGATTTCGTGATAAGAACCCGTTGATCTATGATATCAATCCAAAGGTATCAACACATTCTTTCGATAAGGTCGCACACTGTAAATATCTCTTTGTTTGTTTGCCCACACCAATGGTGAGCGAAACTGGAGGGGAGGCAAACACAAGAATTGTCGAAGACTGCTTAGAGCAACTTTACCAAAATACAGAACAAGTAGTCATGTTGAAGTCTACGGTTCCTATTGGAACAACCAAAAGGTTGGCAAAAAAGTATCGGCTAGAAAACTTGGTTCATTGTCCTGAATTTTTGACGGCTGCAAACGCAAAGTATGATTTTGTGAACGCTGATAGAACCGTGATTGGATCACCTTACTTTAGAGATGGTAAGGTGGAAAAGTATTCTGAAATGGCAAAGGAATTGTTTGAAGAGGTTTTTCCTGAAATCCCTGTCCACACAATGTCATCATGTGAATCAGAACTGGTAAAGTATACTGCCAATTGTTTCCTTGCAACCAAGGTTGGATTTTTCAACATGATTTATATGCTTGGTGAAAAAATGAATTTAGACTACACTCGTGTTCTCGAAGGGGTTTTGTCTGATCCTAGAATTGGTAGATCCCACACGAAGGTTCCCGGTCCTGATGGCGATTATGGTTTTGGTGGAACGTGCTTTCCAAAGGATGTGAACGCTATGATTAGAACACTTGAAGACAATAAAATTTCTTCTGCTATGCTGAGATCATTGTGGAAGGACAATATGATGTATCGTAACAATTGGGATTGGGCTAAGAACAAATCAGCGGTGAGTGACCAATGAGTATTACAGGTAAAGAATTTTATTTTGCAACCAAGGGTCTTCCAAGACATGAAATGATTTTTGTTGAAACTGGAAGTCACGAAGGTGATACAATTGAAATGGCTCTTGAATTTGGGTTTTCCGAGGTTCGAAGTGTAGAAATAACTGAAAAGTGGTACAATCACTGCAATGAGCGATTTGACAAAGAAGTGGCATCAGGGAAGGTGAAATTGTATCACGGAGATTCGACAAATCTGTTAGAAAAGATGATTGGAAAAACAAAAAAACGAATCGTGTTTTGGCTTGATGCACATTGCAGTGAAGGAGATACTGGAGGTGATGACGACCAGAATCCGTTAGTTCAAGAAGTGAAAACCATCAAAAAAGTTGCATCTAGGAATGATCATGTTATCATGATTGATGACATGAGATACATTCGGGACGGTCGGTTCAAAAATAATGGCGAAACACTTACGGAAATGCAATTGAACAATTTAGTCATGTCAATCAATTCCGACTACAAATTCAAGTATAGTGATTTTGCAACACCAGTAGATCATGGGTCTACACGACAAATTTCTTATCGTAGCACAGTTGATAATCGTGTATTGAAGTTGGATGAGACTTACTTTGTTTTTCCCGATGATGTTTTGTACGCAAGGACAGATTGGTAATGAAACTTGGCGATTATCTAAATGCGATCAACTACACAAAGGAGAGTCTTCTGGAGGACGCTACAGCACATAGTGGCTATGCACCCTTCGTAATCAATCGAAGCCTCTCATACTTCCCTGACACCGTACTACAAGCCAATGATATGAACACACAGCATCATCTTGGTAAACGAGAGCAGTTTGATTACCTGCGAAATTCGATTCGTAAGCGTCGGCGTTTCAGCAAGTGGCTCAAAAAAGGTTCTGATGATAGGGTTGAATCAGTGAAGTTATTTTATAATTATGGCACGAAGAAGGCATTGGAGGCAATGAAAGTCTTGACGGAAGAGCAGGTGGATGATATTCATGATAAGATGCGAAAAATGCAAGGCTCCTAAATACGAGTGTGGGATTGATACCCCTTTTCGTATCATGGAGTTATCATGGAAAATAATGACAAGATCGTGGAGTCTCTTGTAGAAGTTACACTGAATGATCCACAAGACTTTTTGAAAGTCAAAGAAACACTAACGAGAATTGGAGTGTCATCCCGTGTAGGGAATAAACTTTTCCAATCGTGCCATATTTTGCACAAACGAGGAAAATATTATATTACACACTTCAAAGAACTTTTTGCTCTTGATGGTTTGCCATCCAAAATGTCAGATGATGATTTCGGTCGCAGGAACACAATTATTGGACTGCTTGCCGAGTGGAATTTATTGAAAATTGTCGATGAAAAAACCTGTGAGAATCCTCTTGCATCTATTCGTAGAATCAAGATAATATCTCATAAGAATCGACACGAATGGGAATTGATTCCCAAGTATCATATTGGAAACAAACCACCAAAGGAGTAGTGATGAAAATTGATCTTCGTAATGTAAGGACTCGTTGGATAAATGTAGACAAAGACATCGACAAAGCCCGTCAAATGAACGAGTTGCTTGATGGTCTTGGTTTTCAAAACAGTGAAAGATTTTCAGCAATCACTGGTATTGAACCACACGAAGGTGTTCGAAAAGGTGAAGAACACTACAGAAGTTGTGCGGAATCTCATTTTGCCCTTCTCGAAAACACAATCCTAAAAGATGGCAAGCCAGTTTTGATTCTGGAAGATGATGTAGAAACAACTGATGCAATCAATGATTTTGTTTCCACGGAATACAAGACAGAGTTGGAGTATCCAGAAGATGCTGCTGCAATTTATGTTGGCACATCACAAGGTGATGGTCAATACTATGCCGAAAAGAAAGATGATTCAGAATGGCTCAAGGTCAGAGGAGTCTTCGCAACACATGCAATTTTGTATCTGAGTGAAGAGTACGCAAGACAAACAATTGAAGTTGGCAAAAGATGGATCTACGAAAAGAACATACCTTTTGATGTTGGTCTTGCAAAAGATTTGCAACCAAATCATGCGGTGTATGCACCAATTGTTCCGTTCTTTTATCAAGCAGATTCAAAGAATTCTGTAAACAAATGGGAAGCAATAACTAAAACTCCTTTGAAATTTGCAACAGAATTTAGTCTCGGTACAATTTCGTGGTAAAGAAAAGTTTATCGTTCAATTCTCTCGGGGGATTTGGAAGGCTCGGTAACCAAATGTTTCAGTATGCAGCAGTGTACTCCGCTGCAAAAAGACTTGGAATGACACCTACCGCAAATCTTTCATCGAGTACACTCAAAGATTGTTTTGTTTTGGGTGGAGTCGAAGACACTGTTTCGCAGCCAGACACCATATTTTTGGAGTCCGACTTTGCCTATGACGATAGGCTGAGATCTCTTCCTACGGACAGAAACATTGATGTCAGAGGTTACTTCCAAAGCGAAAAAAACTTTGCGGACTATGACTTTCAAATCAGAGAGCAGTTTGAATTCCAAGATGATGTAAGAGAACCAGCACTTGAAAATTTACCCGAAGGTGTCTTGGTTTCTATTCACATTCGAAGAGGAGACTATGTTCAACTTTCCGACACCCATACAAATCAAGGCGAAGCATATTACAAAAAAGCCATAGAAAATTTCAGGGATCACCGTCCGGTTGTTTTTTCCGATGATATTGAATGGTGTAAAAATGAAATGAAATGGCTTGACAACGACCCTGTTTTTATGGACAATGACCAGTACACCGATCTTTGTTTGATGACAAACTGTAATACACACATCATCGCAAATAGTAGTTTTAGTTGGTGGGCTGCATGGCTGGGTGGTGGAAAAACTGTTGCACCAAAACAATGGTTCGGTCCAAATGGACCAACGGATTGGAGTGACATATATTGTAAAGACTGGATTATATTATGAAAACAAATCCCCGCATCTTGATCTACGGTTCTTCCTACCTTACAGAACTGGTGATTGACAAAGTAAGAAGAACACATGAAATAGTTGGGTATGTCCCATGTAAAAGTAAACCAACAGTTCCCGGTTCAAATATTCGTGCCCCTCTGTATGATGGTACTACCCCGTATGACATTGCCATTTCTATACAGTATGATAGAAAAATTCCTGTCGATGGTAAAACATTCAATTTGCATACAGGTCTTTTACCTGAGTATGGTGGACGGGATATTCTTCGACACACACTAAATGAAAACCAGAGCGAGCAAGGATTGACTTTTCATGTGATTGATGAGGAATATGATAGTGGTAATATCATTAGTAAAATAACATATCCTGTCCTTGCCGATGATACAGAAAAAGATTTATACCAAAGACAGTGCTTGATTGCACCGGGCTTTATGGTATCATGTCTACAACTTCTTAGAGTAATGGACGAGGAGCAGATTGAGAGATGTCACTCTTATCCTCCGCGTCTTCTGGATAGAGATGGAACAGGAAAAGATAAAGACTTTTCCAAATGGAGATTGATCAATGTCTGATTTTTTAGTTGATGAAAATGTTATTCGAGCCGAAATTGGCAGAGATGTAAAGGGAGTGATTCACATCGGGGCACACTTTGGTCAGGAGCATGACTTTTACGAATCTGTCGGAGCAAAAAATATTTTGTATTTTGAATGCCACCCAGAAACATATGAAAAACTTTTGATTTCGGTTGGTGAAAAGAGAAACACGGTTTGTGTAAACAAAGCACTCGGTGATGAAAGTGGTGTGACCAAAACGATGTATTGTGAAACTGCAAACACTGGAATGTCAAACTCACTGTTGAAGCCAAAAGCACACGAGGAAGTTTATCCCAGTATCAAGTTTGATGAAACTGTCGAGGTCGAGCAACTTACACTTGATGATTATGCCAAGGATCATGATCTCAGTGAATACAATTTTATGAACATCGATGTACAAGGTTATGAAATGCACGTGTACCGAGGTGCGGTTGAAACCCTAAAAAATATCAAGTGGATCGTTACGGAAATCAACTTTGCAGAAATGTATTCTGGCTGTGCTAAATACAGAGAAGTCGATGCGTTCTTGAAGGAACAAGGCTTCGAAATGAAGACAGGCATTGACACTCGATGTGGTTGGGGTGATGCCTTTTATGTAAGAACTGATTCGTAATGGAGCAATATCATGAATGTAATCAAAAGTGATCTGAAAAATATTATCTGTTCGTCGCTGTCTACCCGTGAAATCAATCGTTTCAAAGGCAAAAGTATTTTTATCTCCGGAGCCAGTGGCTTTCTTGGTCGCTGGTTTAGTGCCTTATTTGAACATCTCAATGACTCTGCGTTTGTGAGCAGTGCGGATAAGTGCCGCGTGTATGCAGTTGATGTTGAAGATCTTGATATTACAAATAATAATTTTCAAGATATGGACATCGGACCATTTGATTTTTATATCAACAGTGCAGGTATCGCCTCTCCGAAGTGGTACAAAAAGCAACCATTCAAAACTATCGATGTTTCCTATACTGGAACCGTAAATGTTTTTGAAAGAGCATTGCGAGAAAACGCAGAGTCAGTTCTTGTGTTCTCTTCAAGTGAGGTTTACGGTGATCCACCAGCAGAGCATATTCCAACACCAGAAACATACACTGGGCAGATCCCAACGATGGGAAGTCGGAGTTGCTACGACGTTGGTAAGTTGGTAATTGAAACTCTAAGTGACATCTTTCATCAACAGCACAATCTTCCTGTGAAAATTATTCGCCCATTCAATCTGTATGGACCATACATGCGACTGGATGATGGACGTATGATGGCAAACCTGTGCAAGAGTGTTGTTGAAAATGATATCATGTCTGTGTACGGAACTGGTAATCAAACACGAACTTACTGCTATGTTGCAGATGCGATTCTTCTAATGATCAAGGCTCTGCTCTCTGATGAAAACGGTGAGATCTTCAATGTTGGTAGCAACTATGATGAGATGTCTGCACTTGAAGTATGTGAAACATCGTATGATATTCTTGGTGCAAACAAAGATAATCTGAGAGTTATCGAACACCCATCGTTCTATCCAAAGGATGAACCCAATCGTCGTAAGGCTGATATTAGTAAAGTTATCAAGGCTTTTGGTCACGAGCCAAAGACTCCGTTTACCGAAGGGATCAAGAGAACTTATCAATATGTCGAGGAAGTGTACAGTAACTCACGCGAAAACTTTGGAGGTGAGATCCGATGATTCCTTTGATGAAAGTTCACTGCCCAACAGATATTGGTGAAACTTTACAAGAAGTTTTCTCATCAGGATTCGTGACAGAGGGTGAGTATTCCGACAAGTTCGAAATGGCAATCGGAGAGTACCTTGATAATCCTAATGTCTGCCTCGTCAACTCTTGCACAAGTGCATTGCATCTTGCTGCACACATGCTGGACTTGGAGGAGGGTGATGAAGTCATTACCACAGCGATGACTTGTATGGCAACCAATGAGCCTTTCTATCATACAGGTGCAACTCTTGTGTTTGCAGACATTGATCCGACAACAGGGAACATTGATCCGAAGAGCATTGAGGAAAAAATCACAGATCGCACGAAGGGTATCATTGCGGTACATTGGGGTGGACAACCCTGCGACATGGATGAGATTATGTCGCTTGCAAACGAGTATGATTTGAAAGTTATTGAGGATGCTGCACACGCCTTACGTTCAACATACAAGGGCAAACTGATTGGAAACCATGGAGACTACGTTTGTTATTCCTTCCAAGCCGTGAAGCACCTTACCACCGTTGATGGTGGTGCGATTGTATGTAAGAGTTCGGAAGATGCCACCCGAATCAGAAAACTAAGATGGTTTGGTTTGGATCGACAGTTCAAATGTGCATCACGATGGGAGCAAGATATTTCCGAGTGTGGATATAAGTTTCACATGAATAATGTCAATGCTGCGATTGGTCTTCGACAACTCGAAACAATTGATTTACTGATTGATCGACATGTTGAGAATGCAGATTACTTGACAAAATATATCGACAACCCAAAAGTTGATGTTATCAAGTGCAAAGAGGACCGAACATCTTCGGCTTGGCTGTTTAGTGTTCTGGTTGATGACAAGGCAAAGTTTAGAAAGCATCTAAATGAAAATGGTATTGCAACAGACAATGCCCATGTCAATAATTTGCGTTACAGCGTTTTCGAAAAGTTCGCGGTAAAACTTCCCGGTCTTGAAAAGTTTGACTCTGGCTTGATGAATATTCCATGTGGCTGGTGGGTGAGTAATAATGATCGGCAACACATTGCAAATGTAATCAATAGTTACGGAAAATAAAATGTCATACGGTATTGAAAAGAAAATATCTATTGTCATGCCCACCCATGAAATGGGTGGCAACGGTATCAAATACTTTGACCAACAATTCCAAGCATTATTGCACCAAACAACTGATGACTTTGATTTGGTTGTTTCTGATCAAAGCACAGATGATCTTATTGAGAAGCGTTGTGAGTATTACAGCGATAGGATCGATATCAAGTATCATCGGTTTGATGGTCCTCGGCGTGCTGCAAACAATGTAAATAATGCAATGAAACTTGCAACAGGACAAATTCTCAAGCCGCTGTTTGTTGATGATCGTATGTTTAGAAAGGACTCTCTTGAAACATACATTCAATTACACGAAGATAATCCGTTTCATCATTGGGCATTCACTGGGTTTATTCATTGTAAAGATGATTCCGCAGAAGAAGGTAAACTCTTCAACCCAAGATTACCAAGATGGAATCAAGAGATTTATCTAAGCAATACGGTGGGGTGTCCAAGTGGAATGAGTATTCTCAATCATGAAGATTTACCAATAATTGATGATACCTTTTTGTGGGTTATGGACATCGAATGGTATATGCGTCTTTATTTGAAATATGATCTGCCTGTTTTCCATGAAGATATTCATACGCTGATTCGAATTCACGACGAATCCGTTAGTTCACAAACACAAGAGGAAACAAAAAAATCAGAAGATGAGAGAGTTCGTGAAATGTATACAGGGGTTACAAGATGATTACTTTCAATGAAAAGGCATCATGGTGTGCAAACTTTACGCATGAACACATGTCAAATGAACTTATTGGAAGTTATGACATTCACTCTGTTGCAGTGCCGCAGACACGAACACCGGGAGCAACGATGGTTTACATTGACGCATTCGAACCTGACTTCGTTTCCTCCCCTGTTGATGCTGTCCATGCAAATATCAAAAATATTGATTTGATTTTGAGTAGAAGACCTGAAATTTTGGCAGCGTATCCGGACAAGGCTCGAAAGTTTATTTTTGGTACAACCCACCTTGTTCAACCAAGAACTGAAAACAAATCAGAGTCAGTATCATTTACGATGACTGGGAAACGAAACAATCTGGCTGATGGATACAACCTCCGTTGGAATCTTATAGAAAATGCAAGTACGATAAATTTTTCTTTGCCTTTTCATTATTATGATAGTTCAAAGGTTCCTGCTCTCGTAGACTACCCTCACAAACTTGGGGAAACTAAAGAGCAACTGTTTGATTCTATGTTTTCTGTAATCATTGAAAACCAAAGACTCCCCAACTACATCACCGAAAAACTAATTGATTGTATCTTATCCAAAACTGTACCTTTATATTTTGGATCACCAAATGTCGCAGATTACTTCGACACATCAGGTATGATTATCATTAGAGACTTTACACACTTGAAAGAGGTTCTCGAAAACTTGACTGTCGAGGACTATGAAACTAGAAAAAATGTGATGCAAAAAAATCTTGACTTAGCACAAGATCTTGCACGACCACTTGCTGATCGAACAATTGAAGCGATCAAGCAGGTGAATACATAATACCACAGGAGAAAATTATGAGTAAGCGACCCAGCGTAACCCTTTGTATGATTGTCAAAAATGAAGAACACATTATCTGTGAGTGCCTTGAATCTATTGCACCACATATTGATAGGTACGATATTTCTGACACCGGATCTACTGATGGTACTATCAAAGTGATCAAAGACTTCTTTGAAGACAAGGGAATCCCCGGTGAAGTCCATGAAATTCCTTGGCGGGGGTTTGGTAAGAGTAGAACAGAGTCACTCGACAATGCCGCTAAGAGTGGTGCAGAATACGCATGGGTTATTGACGCTGACGATAGACTTCAAGGAAACTTCAAGTACCCAAAAGAAATGACTGCGGACAGTTATGCCCTGAATATTCTTCGTGGTGAATTCAACTGGTGGAGACAACAGATTTTCAAACTTGATATGAGTTGGGAGTATGTTGGTGTGCTTCACGAATATGCACATAGTAGAAAGGCAAAGGACGGTGGGTTTACCGCAACTGCTATCAAATTAGAGGGCGACTATAATATTGATGCCCGGACAATGGGTGATCGAACAGTTCAATTTGGAGATGATCAAGCAAAGAAGTATCGAACCGATGCCGAAACTTTGATCGATTGTCTTGAAAATCCTGAAAATGAAAATTATGAACCCGATAATTTACGTTACATGTTCTATGTCGCACAGTCATATTTTGATGCCCAAGATTTTGAAAAGGCATGTGAGTGGTATACAAAGCGTGCGAAAAAAGGTGGGTGGGAAGAAGAAGTTTGGTACTGCGTCTATCGTGTTGCTATCTGTAAGTGCCTGCTGAAGAAGCCGTGGGAAGAAGCCCAAGATCACTTCTTGCAGGCATGGAACATCCGTCCCTCACGACCTGAGCCACTATACCACCTTGCAAGAATTCATCGACAGAATGGTAACCCACGATTGGGATATTTGTTTGCAACACAGGCAAATAAAATTGCTCCACCAGTCAATGATATTTTGTTCCTGTCTCACGATGTGTACGATTGGATGGTTCTTGATGAGGTTGCCTCTTCAGCATGGCACGTTGGTGATATGATTGCGGGACTTGAGGCATCGAATAAACTTCTGGAAGATAAAAAATTCCCCAAAGAGCATGAAGAAAGAATTGTAAATAATTTTGCACAATATGCAAAATGGCTTGAGCAAAAAAGACTCGAAGAACAGGCACAACATGAAGAGCAAGTGAAGAAGGCTGTTGAAGAAAAAATGAAGCGAACCAAAACGCCTGCACCGAGGAGAAAAAAGGCTAAGAGATAATGGCTGGATTCACCTTTCCATCTAGTGTTACATTTGGAACACCCCTGACTATCGGAGTGAAGAACTATCGATGGAACGGGTTTGGTTTCGATTTGCTTAGTCTGGAAGGTCCGACAGGTCCAACTGGTGCTACGGGATCTGATGGTGCGACAGGAGCCACTGGCTCTGATGGGGTGACAGGAGCCACTGGTGCTACGGGATCTGATGGTGCGACAGGAGCAACCGGACCCGTTGGTGATTTTGTTGAATTTTTGAACGGAGTAACAGGAGCGATTACGACTGAGGGCTTGACGTTTGCCTTTGCCGGTATCTCGGTGGGTGCTTCTGGGATTACAAACAATGGTGCTTTCCACAAAGTCGTGAAGACAAGTGCTGGCATCTCGATGGATACCGCAGGACTGACCTTTCCTGATGGCTCTCATTTGACATCCGAAGCCCAAATTGCTTTCAAGAATGAAGAAAATCATTTCACAGTAAATCAATTTTTGACTGCGGCTAAGGGAATTGGAGTGAACGGCGGTGAGCCATCTATTAGATTTGATTCTAATAATGTTGTTGTAATTGGTGATCCCGAAGAAGGCACTAATTCTACGAAACTTACTGTTAGTGACAGCGGACAAAAAATTACAGCAAATAAAGTGTTCAATACAAGTGCCGGTATCTCAATGGATACCGCAGGAATCACCTTCCCCGATAGCACTCATCAAAAAGGTGCAGTAAAAGATGTAGCAACATTTACGATGAAGTCTTCTTCTGCCATTGCAACCGGACAAAAGATTGAAGCGATGTATCGTATGCCCTACAATGCAAAACTGCTTCGTCTAGATGCTAAACTTTCATCGGCTGGTAACTTTAGAGGCACTATCGACATTGCTGGATCTGACTTCGGTAATCCAACATCAAGTCATACAGAGGCATTGACTTTCAATCACACAGCCGGTGGTATTTCTTTTGATGTGACATCAATGACAACGGCATCAGTCACGGCAGGAAACTTTTTGTATGTTGATCTTTCAGTGAACGGTGCGGGTGCGACCGGCGCACAACTTTTCTTGACTTACGAAACGAGGTAATGAATGGCACTCACTAACGTTTACTATTCACCATCGGGAGCAGGTTCAGAGGACGGGTCATCTGCTGCAAACGCAAAGGCAGCAATCACGGGAACTTCGTGGACAACTGACATCGAAGGGGAAACACGACAAAACACTCGTTGGATTTTTCTTGCTGGAACCTACACTGTGACCGAGGAGTTAGCCCCGACATCCACCGACCCGAACGCAGACAATCCACACTTCTGGGTTGGTGCAGATGCAAGTGGTAATCTTCTTGAACCAAAGTGGTCTGACGATTCGCAAGCACATCTTGACACCACCGACTATCCAAAGATTATCCGAACGAACAACGGTGGAATTTTTGATGCTGCTGGTTCGTCAACGATTTACAAATGTTTGTATTTAGAAAACACAAGCACATCATACAATCAGGGTGGTGTTCTCAACTCTACTTTTGCAGAATCTCTTCGTAATACTCATTTCGGCTTGTTTATGAAGTTTGGTGCAAACGCAAGTGCGAGCAATAACAACGCAAGAGTTCACTCCAACTTTAGTGCTAAAAGCATAATGTGTGAGTTTGTTGCGGGTGGAACAAAGTTGGATTCTATTGTTCAGAACGGTGGTTCACACTATAGCACTCTTGTCAACTGCCGACTCTATGGAGCAGGGACATCAGGAAGTGGAAACGGAAACGGTGTCAAGTGCGATACTATTTCTCCAATCATTATAAACTGCGTGATTGACAATCTACACGGAAATGGTATTTCTGACCAATCAACATCAGAAAATAGAAACGGAACATTCTTTAGTAATACAATCACTCGCATGGGTGGAAATGGTGTTGACTCTGATGCCGCTGCTCAAACACAAGGTGGTGTATTGGTGGAAAACAATGTCATTTACGATGTTGGTGGCTTTGCCGTCACTGCAAATGCAAACGATGACGATAGAGTTCTCGGTTCACAGATTGGTATTGGCGATGCAACATCTGGAAACTTTCAGAACCTTGATGAATATGAAAATGCCTTTACAGTCACCGCAGTGGCAACGACAGATTTTGTGGATTATGCAAATCAAGACTATCGGATTCGCAGAGACTCTGCACTTTACAAGAAGACCGAAGCAGGTAACTTGAATCTTGGTGCGATTCAAAACGAAGACTTTGAGTTTGTTTCAGTTTCCTAAATAGGATAGGAGAATCACATGGCTGCCGAATACAACATCACACACGACAAGGGAACCACTTTCAAGTTTTATGCCCTTTATAAAGATTCGTCAGGAAATGCAGTGGATCTTGCTGGACAAACAGCAAGTATGCAAATTCGTCGAAGTCCAGACGATACAGAACTAACCTTGTTTATCACAAACACTGGGGTAACCAGTGGTGGAACTACTGGAGAGTTTAGCATTGGCGGCGGAACATCCGGAACCGGCGGGATCACACTCAATGGATCTTCAGCAGGTGCAGCAGGAACGACTGGGGGAGTCTATGTTGAATTTGACGCAGCAACCTCAACTTCTCTACCGACTGGAAGAATGTTCTATGATTTTGAACTTTTGAAAGGCGAAGAAGTTACTCGTCTTGTTCAAGGTAGATTTGAAACTATTTCTAATATTACGCGATGAGTAAAATAGAAATTGAAACTGAAAGAAATCCTACAATTTCAGGTCTTGATGCAAAGAATAGACTTGAGATCGAAGATCCTCGTATCCCCACGGTGTCTGGTGAGCAGACAAATGTTGCAATAAAAAAACGAACAGATTCTAAGATTACCCTTTACTTGACCGAACCTCAGAGTATAATCATTCAACAGAGGTCGGATGTCACTGAGACATTCCAAGTATAAGGAGTAATCATGAGTAATAATTTGTACGAAGCAAACCTTGGTTGTTACAAACTAAAAGAAAACGCCAAACTTCCAACCAAAGGTTCACACCACGCTGCGTGCTATGATCTGTATTCTTGCAGTGAAGCACCAATTGTAATTGATCCAAAAGAGCGAATGCTAATTCCAATTGGATTAGTTCTTGATATTCCCCGTGGATTCTCTGCACGAATCCATACTCGATCTGGAATGGCAGCAAAGAAAGGCATTGGTCTTTCTGTATCACAGGGAATCATTGATTCAGATTATGTTGAAGAAGTTTTTGTTCCGATGGTGAACAATACAAATAAATCTTTTTACATTCACCCCGGTGATCGTATCGCACAACTTGAACTTGTTCGTGAAATTGTTACTGATGTTTATGAAACCGAAGAAAGACCTTCACAGAAGACCAACCGTGAGGGCGGTTTTGGAAGCACAGGCAAATGAAACTAAATGACTACTACATTTGTGATGCTAACGGCTATGTGAAACAAAAAATCAAAGCACGCACACTTGTAAACGAAGTACAATCAAACGGAAACCATAACTGGATTTTGAAAAATCTTTATGGTCAACCAGAAAGTCTTGAACAAGCAGAGAATGAAATGTTTTGTCACCATTCGTGTTGGGTTGATCCTGACGCAGAGTTTGAAGACAAAATAAAAGAAGGCTGTGAAGTAGAGTTTGAATTTTTTATGAAACACGGATACCACATGAAAGGAAGTGACAAATGACCCGAGATGAACTTTTGAAAAATCACGAAATAATTTGCAAAGAAGCCAGAGATCTGATGGAATTGAAAAATAAAGATTACGCAGGCAACGGCGGTCTTGAACCATTTGCAAACTTTACTCGATGCGAGGCGATGGGTGTCTGCACCACGGAGCAAGGATTCCTTGTTCGAATTGTTGATAAACTTTCTCGAATGAGTTCTTTTATCGAATCTGGAACCATGCACGTTGAAAACGAATCTTTTCACGACTCCTGTATTGATATCGTAAATTATATGGTTCTGCTCTCCTCTTACATCGGTGAAAAAGAATCTGCTTGACACAGAGCAGGCTGGCGGTACAATCTATACATGAGTCGGTTTTATACTAATGTTAGTATTCGTGGAGACAACATCCTCTACAGGGGATATGAGGATGGTAAAAGGGTCGAGGGCAGGATTGATTACCGCCCCACCCTTTTTGTCTCCACAAACAAGTCATCAAAATTTCATACGATGACCGGGAAGTCAGCCGAGCCGATTCAACCGGGAGCCATGTCTGATTGTCGAAACTTTATTCAAAGTCATGAAAGTGTGACAGGCTTTGAAATCTATGGTAATACAGATTACATCTATCAGTTCATCGGAGATAAGTTTCCAGATGAAGTCGCATATGATAAAAGCACAGTAAAAGTCGCATACATTGATATCGAGACTACAGCGGAGAATGGCTTCCCGCAAGTTACAAATCCAAACGAAAGTGTTATTGCTATCACCCTTATTGTGGAGGAGCGTGAGTATGTGTTTGCACTTGGTGATTGTAAACTAAAAGAAGGAATTGATCTCTATACTTTCACGAACGAAGAAGACTTGCTCTTGAAGTTCTTGGAGATTTGGGAGGGCGAAGATCCTGACATCGTGACTGGTTGGAATGTCAAGTTCTTCGACATGCCATATCTTTTTGCTCGTATGGAACGAGTGATCGATAAGCGTTCAAAGAAACTTTCACCATGGGAGATTGTCAAGCAACGCAATGTCCAAACACAAAGTGGGGATCGGATTGCATTTGATTTTGTGGGAGTCACGATTCTTGACTACTTCGATCTGTACCAAAAGTTTACTTATGTAAACCAAGAGTCATACAAGTTGGATCATATCGCCTTCGTCGAACTCGGTGAAAAGAAAGTCGAGTATGAGTATGATCACTTCAAGGATTTCTATACAAAAGATTTTCAGAAGTTTGTAGAATACAACCATCAAGATGTCAAACTTGTACAAAAGATGGAACAGAAACTTGGGCTGATGGAACTTGCTCTTGCACTCGCATATACAGCGAAGGTAAATCTTGGCGATGTCTTCTCTCAGGTTCGGACTTGGGATCAGATTATTTACCACCACCTGCGTGCGAAGAACATCGTGATTCCGCGTAAGAAGAATGGTGGTAAGAAAGACGGGCAGATCATCGGTGCGTATGTAAAGGAGCCGATCACTGGTCGGCACGACTGGGTTGTGTCCTTCGACCTCAACAGTCTGTATCCGCACCTCATCATGCAATACAATATCTCACCAGATACACGGATGAATCCGGGGGGCTTCCTAAAGAATCCTAACATTACTGCGGACGGGGTTCTTGAGGGTTCTGATCTGTGTGAAAAAAATCTCAATCATCTGAGGAAACAAGACTTTTCTATCGCAGCCAACGGAGTGTGCTTCCGCAAGAATCAACTTGGCTTCATGCCGGAACTGATGGAAAAGTTTTACAAAGAACGTAAGCACTACAAGAAGTTGATGATTGCAGCAGAAAAAGAAAAACAAACCTTGATGAAGTCTGGTGCATTGGGTGCAGACACTCGCAAACTCATCGAGGAAAAAGAGTACGAGATTGCCAAGTATCACAACTTCCAACTGGTGCGAAAGATTCAACTGAACTCTGCCTACGGTGCGATGGGCAACCAATACTTTCGATACTTCAATACTGATATTGCTGAAGCGATTACGACTTCGGGTCAGTTGTCGATTCAATATATTGCAAACGAATTGAATCGTTTTCTAAACAAAACACTAAACACTGGAGACTATGATTATGTTATTGCTTCTGACACTGACTCTGTTTATCTTCGCCTTGGGAACCTTGTTCGGGCATTGGCTGGCGAGAAGACCAAAGATGAGATCGTACGATTTCTTGACAAGTCCTGCAAAGAAGTCATCGAGCCGTTCATCAACAAGTGCTACGAAACGCTTGCAAACAAAATGAACGCATACTCCAACAAGATGGTGATGGAACGAGAAGTCATTGCCGATGTTGGAGTATGGACTGCCAAGAAGCGATACATGCTCAACGTGCATAATTCCGAGGGCGTGCAATACGATGAACCCAAGATGAAGATTATGGGCATCGAAACCACCCGCTCATCGACTCCGATGGTTGTGCGACAAAAGTTGAAGGATGCAATCAAGTTGGTGCTGACGGGAACTGAGGATCAAGTCATCAACTTTGTGTCGGACTTCAAGAGTGAATTCAAGAATTATCCTGCGGATGAAATTGCGTTCCCTCGGGGCTGTAATAATATCAATAACTATATTGATGAGACACTCATATATCGCAAGTCTACACCGATTGCCGTGAAGGGTGCGTTGATCTACAACCACTATCTGAAAAAGATGAAACTTTCTAACAAGTATCATAAGATCAATGAAGGTGACAAAGTAAGATTTCTATATCTGTCTGTGCCAAATCCATACAAAGATTCTGTGATTTCTTTTCCCGGTTCATCACCAAAGGAGTTTGAACTGGATGAGTTTGCCGACTACGATAAACAGTTTTCGGTTGCTTTCCTTGAACCGCTAAAAAACATTCTTGAAAAGGTTGGGTGGGATTACGAATATAGGGCGACGTTGTTTTGAGAAAGGAGTCCTGAAGTTGAACGAAAAAGAAAAAGATATTGTTCTTGAAGCATTGAAGTGTCTTCGTTATGATACAGAACGTGTAGAAAAACTGATTCTGAAAACAAAGTCTGCCTCAACAGATGACCATACTGACGTATTGAATAAATTGGAGGCGATTGATGTTCTCATTAGAAAATGGCGAGAATAAA
>Ga0181397_1000212_pt1 | contig 22472 bp, 16 predicted proteins | sample 20SPOviralmetaG_FD_130126 | JGI IMG/M metagenome (GOLD analysis project Ga0181397, IMG submission 130126) | Marine viral communities from the oligotrophic San Pedro Time Series (SPOT) site, San Pedro Channel, CA, USA - 20 SPOT_SRF_2011-02-23 | ecosystem: Environmental > Aquatic > Marine > Strait...
CCAAGGTGGCAGTAGAAGAAGCATCATCATCATCCTCAAATGGTTGCTCCAAGTCCTCCTGACCAAGCAGACCATTGACATCGCCACCAGGGATAGGGAAATTGACCTCCTGGCATCCAGCGATAGGTTGCCCCTCAATCAACTCACCAGCAGGGGCAACCTCAACCGCAGGAACAGCAGGGGCAACCTCAACCTCTACCTCCTGGTCAGAACCCTCAGAACCCTCAGCATCCTCCAAGTCCAACTGAACCTGCCCCTTCTTGTCAAGAAGGTTCAGTTCAGAGAATGCCTTAGTGAAGGTCTCCTCGTCCATCTTCCAAGGGATGGTGTTGCCTGCCTTGCGGTCATTGGGGCAGACACCACACTCACCCCACTTCTCAGGGCGGGCAGTATCGTAGAAACCCATACACCACTGATTGTCAGGGGCAACAGCAATCTTCTTGGAGTGAGCGAGGCAGAAACCATCCTCAGTCTTGCCCTTGGCGTGGCACTGGTTGCCGAGACCATTGCCCCACACACGGCACCGACACCCTCCCTCGCGGAATGGTTCCAACTTGCCTGCCCCTTGGAGGCGACGCTGTGCCTTGGCATTTGCCCCTGCGTTGGAGACATACTTGGGAACCGCCTTGGGTTTCTTGGGTGCCTTGGTCTTGGTCTTCTTGGCGAGTTGAGCGAGTGCCTCATCACGCTCCTTGGTCATCTGAGCGAGGCGTTCGTCCAACTCCAAGACTTGGTTGTTCGCCTCATCACGCTCCACGATGAGGGCGTTGATGGTGGCGATGCCCTTGCTCACAAGAGCAGTGGCGTTCTGCTTGTCTTGCTTATAGACCTGGAAGTCTATGGCGAGACCTCCGCTCGGCAACATCAGCGAGTGGATGTTGGGCGTCGTGCAGCGGGTGCGGTCGCACAGCATCAGAGGGGCAGTGGTGGTCATCATACTCAGCGGTTCTCCCGAATTAACTGGCGAAGAGTTGTTGAGTAGGTGGTTGCGTTTTTTTGCTTTTGAGAGTTTTAGAGTAGCGGAGTGTTGTGTGGTTGTGTAGTTATTGCATATGCACGCAAATTAGCGGGCATTCGTGCAAATCGCACGATGCCCGCTGGTTGCGTGTGTGGTGTGGAGTTGAGACAATCTATTTATACTCTGTAATTTTATTGGAGACTACACTATCTATCTATACAAGCAGGCAGGGGCAATTATTTCGCGACCATTCCAGAGAGCATCCTTGCCATAAAGGCAGGAATGATTGCCCATCCGTTGTCGTTGTCATCCTCAATCCTACCCATTTTCAGGAGGCAATGGACATTGGCATACCAGCACGCCTTCGCCATCCCAATGTCCATCCCAATCCTCTCTTCCAGAAGACCACTGCCAACCTCGCCGAACCACTTGCCCCCTGCGTTAGGGGGAGTTTCCTTGGTCAGTTGTTCCAGATGACCTTTCAGTTCATCCAGTTCGCCAATCATATCGTCGCCCACTTGTTTCAGTGTCTTGCCCTCACGGAGGGCACCCACCAGTCCAAGGTCAAGAGACTTCTTCACATCCTGCCACTGGGCAGTCGTGAAGACGCTGGCATCGGGGAAACTCCATCCCGCGTAGAACGCCTGAACCATATACTCGGTTCCTGCTCCGTTGATGCCGTCCAGAGTTGCCCCTCCGTCGGGGGGGTCGCACTGGGAGATACAGGCAGAATACTTGGAGAAGTCCATAGTGTGTGTGAAGTAGTGAGAGGGGTTGTGTTTTTTTGCTTTTGTAGATTTTTCAGTCAATGGGTTGTGTGGTTGTGTAGTTATTGCATATGCACGCAAATTAGCGGGCATTCGTGCAAATCGCACTATGCCCGCTGGTTGCGTGTGGATGCCTGGGGATGGATAATCTATTTATACACTGATAATTTTATTGGAGGAAAGGGGCAATTAGCGAGGGCGGGGATGCATTGGGCAGGAGCGGTTGCTTCTGTTATGACCTAACTGATGACAGCGAGAGCACCTCGGCGGAGCACGGGGACGAGCGGGAGGGGCAACCATCGCCTGAGCAGGGGCAGGATTTTGTGCTACTTGTGCCCGAGATAGAACAGAGAATGACCTACGACCTTGCCATAGGATAGGGAAGTTGTGTCGGATTAGAGCATTCCTTGACCTCGCATTCATACCACCATCCACGCATTGGTAGAACATCCGAGAGGCAAGAACCCTCGCCTCGTTGTAGGTGAGACCCGCACCAAGAAGCGGAGCACCAGCAGGGGCAACTGCTCTCGCCCTATCGGCAACCACAGGGTCTTGGGTTCCGTCATTCCACTGAAACATAGGGGCACGGCACTCGGCACACTTTTTATTTTGGGAGCGGGCATCGGACATCATCCTGTCGTAGCAGGTCTGACACAAGCAATGGGAATGCTCGCAGACCACCACATTAGGGACAGCATCGTAGCAGATGGGGCAAGGGTCGGACATTATGAAGGGTTGTGTTTTTTTGCTTTTGTATTTTTCTTATCTTCTATGAGTGGTGTGGTAGTTATTGCATATGCACGCAAATTAGCGGGCATTCGTGCAAATCGCACAATGCCCGCCAGTTGCTTCTAATCTATTAAGGCAAGGAGAAATCTAAAAATAGAATGATAATTTTATTGAGGAACTACATACTTAACGATAGAAGAAGGTGTTTTCACAGAAGGTCATACACTGAGTATCCGAGTGCTTATTGCCAAGATGGGCAGTAGCACTAATCCTGCCCGCTGTTTGCATAGGGACATAGTCGTAATGCTTATCCTCCCTGCCCGAGTGAGCAAGGAAAGAGACTGGTTTTCGTCCCTTGTAAATGAAACCCTTGGCAAACTCATACCACTTCTCCTTCCACTCGGGGTCATCTGTGTCTCCGTAGAACTTCTCACATTCTCCAACATCATAGAACCACCGACGATTTACCCACTGCTCTGTGTCGCCAGTGCAGTTGTCCCGAGTGCTCAGGGAAACCTCAATCCATTGACCGAGGGTTGGCAGACAGCGATGCTTCGCCGAATACCAATTGTGAGGATTGGCAGAGCGGGAGAATGGATGGGTATTCGCATACTTCACTGCCTGATTGCGTCCCTTGTGCCACACAGCAACCCACCACAGAGGAACCCATACTATCTTACAATCGCTACAACCATAGGAGATAATCTTGTAGGAAACATATTCGCAAGGGGCAGTGGAACGAGTGGAAATGGTAGGGGCAAGTGGAGAATGTGTGTGTGGAAGTGTGATGCTCGGCGTCAGGCGATGACCGACCCAATCCTCAAAGTCGTGTCCGCCCCTCATCCAGGAGCAGATAGACTTGGTGATTTTATCAAAACCAGCAGGAGACATCAACTGGTTCATCAGGATTTTCTTGCCAATCATATCACCGACATCTTGTGGGAGGAAAGAGAGTGCTTGGATGGTTGTGCAAGTTGGTTTAGGGGCAAGTCCGTGGTAAGAGAAAGGCGGTCGCTTGTCGGGTTGATGGTCGTATCCGCCATCAGAGAAGAAGGATGCTTTCTTGTTCAGGCGGAACTTGGAGAACTTGTGGGTCTTGCCGAGTTTCTTGGGTTTCCGAGACTTGGGAACCTCACGAGGGGCAGTGATGGATGAGGGAACCCAGTTGCTCTCCTGCTCGGAGATACATACTGCCCCTTGCCAGTTGCGATATGCCCCTCGGTTGCGTCGGTTGCTCTCCTCCATCGTCTTCCAGGACAGCATAGCGAAAGGTTGTGTTTTTTTGCTTTTGTATTTTATCAGTCGTCAAGCGTGTGGTGTGGATAGTTATTGCATATGCACCTGGATTAGCGGGCATTTGTGCAAATCCAACCAAGTCCAGGAAGAAGAAAAATTATCTATTAATACATATAATGGAAGCGAAGTTCTCTAACATCTATGCGAAGAATATTTGGGGAGGTTCAGGTTCAGGGTCTAAATTGTCTCACGATAATATAAACTATCTAAATAAAATTACCGACATCATTGAGAAATATGAGATAGGGTCAATCCTTGATGTGGGTTGTGGAGACTGGGAGATTATGAAAGAATTAGAATTAAATAAAATACATTATGTTGGGATAGATATTGTTAAGTCTGTCATTGAGAATAATATAAATAAATATGGTCAGAGTTTCAGACATTATAATGTCGCTGATGGAATTAATGAGAATTATGACCTCATCATTATTAAGGATGTCTTACAACATTTAGAAGATGATGTAATCACTAAAATTATGAATAATTTATTAGAAAAAGGTAAATATGTTTTTTGTATTAATGGATATAAGTTCGGTAGGTCGCCTGAGAAGAATGATTGGACAACAAGAGATATTAATAACCGCTACTCATATCATCCAGTTAGTTCAGTGAAAGAACCTCTCATCCAACATAAAGATTTTATTAAAGAAAGATATTTCAGAAGATGTAAGGAATATGTTTTATATACTAAAATAAAATCTGAGGAATACTAAATGGAACCTCTTGACCTAAATAATGTTGTGGAAATAAAATCAATTCTTAACAAGTGTTCTGAAAATGAACAATCCATCTTACAATATATTATTGGTTTAGCGAATATGAGAATTAATAATAAAGGATTAGACCAACCTTGCCCAATAGAAATAGAGAGCAATATAGAACCTATTTTGAGCGACCATTCTTCTGATGAAGACTATATCGTTCTATCTGATAGCGATTAATCTGTCCAGGGTGTCCAGGGCATATTTACTAAAATATTATATTTTATTTTATTTATTTTTAGTTATAGATATCAGGGATTTTCCGCTGGTTTGTCTGGACGCTCATTTGGTTCTGATGGAGCAGTCATTGATGATGGGTTAGATGATGCTGTCGCTTCTGATGATGTATTTGTTTGTGTGCTCTCATAGGTTAATGTTCTTGCGAGACCTGGTTGCGTTCTATTAACTTCACGATACCAAGCGGGCACTTCTTGCGATTGATGAGTAGGGGCATCTCCTGCTCTTACGAAGTTCTGATATAATCTTGCTCTTGCTCTTTCCTGATGTCCTCTGTATTCTTCTAATTTTCTTGTTCCTGCCCGAGTAATAAATCTTCTTGGTTCTAATGGGTCGGGAGCACCGACATATCTTGCTTGCCCAACTTCTCTCTCAGGATTAACTCTTGCTCTAATACGAGTTCCAATATTCGTAGGAGTTGGTGGTGCTTCTTGTGTCTGCGGTTGTTCTGCCATAGGGGCAAATTGTCCGAAATCATATTGAGCGAATGTTCCAATATTCTCATCAGGTGTTCCACCTGTTGTCTCATAATGTTGCTGAACATTCTGTTGATTTATTAATTCTTGTTCTTTTGCTGTATTAATAATACCTTGTGAGAAATATGAACCTAATTGCTGTTCTGTGAGTTCCTGAGGTTGTAGCATCTGAGGAATTAACTGACCATCTTGCATCAGAGAAGATACGAGATTTAAATTATTATTATTTTGTTTTTCTATTAAATACAAGACTGCCGAGTTCTTATCAACTCTTGCCAATGTCATATCGGGGTCGTGTATTGATGTTTTTATTTCTGAGATTACTACATCATCAGTAATAGTGAATGAACCCATTTGACTTGTCTGAAAGTAATAATCACCGAAACCATTTTCTTTATTAACTACTCCTATGATAGGTAAGGTCTGTCCTCCATCTGTGGAATTACCACCTCCTATATATTTAGTATCACCAATGATATTACTTCTTATTAAATAATAAGGTTTTAACATCTTAGTTGGTTGCGAAGAAGCGACGAGCGGAACACTTGTTGTAGAAATTGAGATTGCTGGATTATTAATAACATAATCGCTCTGCTCACCAGCAATAGGTTGTTTCTTAGCATTCTGAGTTAATAACCCTCCGTGCCACACATTACCATATGATATTCCTTGTTGATTAAACATTGATGAACCAAAAATATTCTCACGATAAACTGAAACATCGGATGTCTTAACTAAGGCATTGGTTAATTGGAAAGGAGTTCTTCCTTGATTACCTGGATTAATACGACTATTAAATGATACTCGGTCTTTTATATTTAGTGGTTCATCTTCATAATTAAAATTAAATTGGTCAAATGAGAAACCTAACAGACCCCATAATGATTTCTGCCAATGAGGTTTATTCTCTATTGTTCCTCCAAAATTATGAAATGTTATTCCTGAATGAGCATCAAATATGGCATTCCACTGAGTAATATTCCAATTACTTGTTGCTATCTCAATAGGATTATCATTATTATCAAGTGAAGTCGTTGAGACATCTGTATTATATGGCACCATCTCAGGACAAAAACTTGCCCCTCCTAACCTTTTATTTATTTTATAAACTTGGTCAGATGCTCCCTCTAATTTAGGGTCAGTCGCATCAGAACCAGCATTAAAATTGTTTCCAATAAACTCAGGAGTGTGTAATCCTTGCCAATTAAATCTCTTACTACCTTCACTATCATAATTTAGTGAGATAGCATTGGCACCGAGATATGTATGAAGAGCGTGTTGATAACTATATTCTAATTTAGTCTGCGTCTTCTCAGGCAACCAACAGACAGGAGGCAACTGAATACCTGGTTGATTACAATAATAAAATTGTGTATTATCATTAAATCCTGTTGATGGTTTCGGATTTTCATAAGTTGTTTTTAAATCAGGTTGAGTTCCTGTCAGATATCCTGAGTAAGGCATTATCACATTCGTCCCGTATGCATTAAAATGCCTATCAACTCCAATATAATTAGTATGGTCTAATGTCTGATTTAATAAAGTATTCTCTTGATTACAACCTCTGAATACAAAGTCAGGAATACCACCGATACGAGTTGTAGTGAAAGCAATAAAATCTCCTGCTTTCGTTGGAACACCAACTCCCTCTTTCGCTGGATTATATTTCTTCATACAACCAAAGCAGAGGTTCATATCATCACAACTCATACTCTCACCACCTCCATCAATATCCTGTCTTGTTGGGTCAAAATGAAACCAAAGAGGAGAAGAAGATAAATCATAATAAGGTAATGAACCTGACCTATTCACTCTGTCGGAAACATCAGGATATGCATTAGGGGCAGATGGCATATTAACTGGGTCTCGCCCAGCGACTGACTGAACTACTTGTTTAAATCCTGTCGGTGTCTCGCCTTCTGTGGAAGGTATCACAGCATCATAATCACTATTATGAGCAAATAAATAATTATCACAACCTAATCGTCTGCTATCGTGCTTAAACTTATTATTACTATCTAACCAATGATTAGCATTATACTTCGCTATATCTATATGAAGAAAACGAGCAAGTGTCTGACCAGTCTTAGAATTACCCATCTGGAACTTATCTAATCTTACATCATCATCAGTATTATAACTACCTCTTAACTTAATAGCAGAATAAGGATAATCAAATAATTCAGGATATTCGCCCTGAGACTTAATAAAATCTATTAGTAAATGCCTTTTAGACCAAGGAATTGTTGTTATTATTTCAGCAGTGTGATGCATATTACCAGTCGTATTAATAGCAGGAGCATCAGGATGAAGTGTGAAGTCATCAACCTCACCCCAAGTCTCGCCAGGGGCAGTTCCAACACCAAGAGCATCCCGACAGAACTTTCTACCAGTTATCCATAGATTAGGTCGTTTCACACCAATATAATGATATCCCATCATATATCTGATAACCTCAGGTCTTACCTCAGGATAATTAGCAGTGGTTCCATCAGATGAAGAAACGAAATATTTATTACAATTAGTAGAATTAAAACAACGATGATTAGTAGAAAAGAATGATTTAAATAATTCACCATCTTTCTTTATCCCAACACACTGATGAGCAGTGCTATCAGCAGGAGGTTCTATTACCCCTGCTGCACCTGTCTTAACTCTCGTAGGGTCTCCTGGTTCATTAGCATATCCAGGGGTATCGCTCTTCTCGCCTACTCTACTAAATATTTCTAATAATTCAGTAGTTTTATTTAATTTTCTACTGACCTCTTCCGCTACATCCTCAGGTGCTTTAAATCCACTCTCAACAGAGATGTTTTTTATTTCGTAATAAGGCAACCAGTCTGATGTGCAAGCAGGGTCTCTGACATTAAAATATCTTATAGTTTTATTACCAGGAACAACTTTCACCTCGTGCCCATCTCCTCGGTCAGTATCTACATATGATAAGAAATCATTAGTAGATGAACCTGTTAATTTATCAGGTTTCACACATTCTGCTAACTGAGCAGGTGAGAGGAACTCATTAAGGATTTTTGGAGTTGTGAAATAAGTTCTTTCTTTTTTAAAAATCATATATCGTGAATTATCATTTTTATATCTAAATCTCTGAGTTGTTCCAAGACTATTGAGATTTCTTTTTGACTGACCAATAGCAGGATGCTGTCCATCATCTGCTGACCCTAAGTTCTCGCATTTTATTCTTCTACTTTTCTCTTGGAAGAACCAGTCATCAGGAACCTGAGACTGAACCCTCACATCTGCCTGAGGTAATCCATTATATCCGCAATCGTGCACCCCTATCTTCTCTAATCCCTGAAACTCGGTTGCTGGGCACTGAGACCATTGGATGCCGTGATATGCCCAAGGTAAAGTATCTTCATCAGTCTGAAATCCTCTTGATGTTCTTGCTGTTGCCCCTACTGCGTTCGCTCCATCTTTATCTTTATTCGCTTTCGCTCCATATTCACGACTATTACCAATATCAAATCTACGAGGAAGATGAAAATAGTTTTCACCATTCGTTGTTTTATAATAAGAACACTGAACATTCATTTCATTATCTTTCATAACAAAACTTTTAGGAACATTGCTACAATCTGATTGATGGTTTCCATATGGTTGGAGAAGTTGCTTCTTACTCATTCCAACTAATTCTCCTCTTTCGTGGGCAATATTACTTGCGACAGGTGCTCCCGTAGGAGTGAATGGAAAGTTAGTATTATCACTAAATAAATCATCAAGAGGGGCAGGTTGTGCTAATGTCTGTGATGTTTCTTCTAATGCATATGTTATTGTATCTCCTTTGCTATTTTTTATTAATTCTCCCTTAAACTCAATTGTTCCATCTGTATTACCGATTTCATTAATCATCGCTGAATGTAATGAAACCTTATCGCCTCTATTTAATTTTAAACCTTGTCCTTGTTTATTAGTGAATTGTGCTGGATTTGCATTGTGTCCCGCATCTGCCTCAACAGAGTTGTTCCTATTACAATCTAAGATAAATGTATCAGTGTAGGGGGCAGACTGACCAGGGGTATTACTCATTATATTACTATATAATAAATAAATAAAAAAAATCTATAAAACTTAGTTATTGGGTTGGACACCCTGGACAGAGAGTTAGGCGAAGTAGCACTCGGTATATCCATTCTGAATAGTTGCGGTTCTTAATACTTCTAAGAAGACACGATGCGTATAATCCTTGGTATTATCAGGTAAATCCTCAAACTTGTAATATAATTCTATACCTCTGCTATTAATACGCTCCTGAGATGTCAGTTTCGTAGAAAGATGGAAGAACTTACCAGCAAGATTTGTATTAATAGCATTATCCCAATACTTACGAACAGAGAGAGATTTACCTTCATTAGAATATTCCTCACGAGTAATGAATGGAACCATTCCCTCTGTCTGAACAACATTATGGAAATGGCGAGCAGGGTTCTTCACATCAATAGGATACTCAAAAGTATCATTATATTTTAGATTGATTGTGCATACACCATTCTTAGAATTGGCATTACCTGCCCCTGCTGAGTAATCTTTACTACAACCCTGAGAAACATAACCATTGAGTAATTTATCCTCAATTAAATCTTCATCTCCCATCATTGCGATAACCTTAGATACGATACGACCTGCCCCTCCAAGATTTCTTATCATCTGTGATTTAGCATCTGCCTGAGCAACTGATTGTTTAGATAAACGATAATCAATATAAGTAAAGTTTAATACTTGATTTGCCTGCTGATATTGGAGCATAAGTTCCTGAGGATAGAAGATATGGTCAGATATCATACGGAGACTATCTGTATCAATAGGATACGAAGAAGTAGTTGCTTCACCACCTTTTAGTGAAACTCTGTCAGATGCGAAAAAATTATCGCCAGCACCTGAGAATGTGAGTTCTAAGGCAACCTGTTCCTTTAACATATACAGGGGCAATTGGTTCTGTCTTAAAAAGGGGCAAAGTTCCGAAAGTGCAAGTTGGTAAGTTGAGATATCCCTATCATCTGCGACTTTAAGCAATTGCCAAGTGTTCGGATAATAGTTCGCAGTTGTATCAATAAAATTACCGACACCACCAGCATTATTGCCCCTGACATCTGCTTCACGCCCATTATCTAATACAATACCATTTGCAAGACCCATACTCTCACCGCCTCCTGTGGTAGATGCTCGGTCAGCATATGCAAACTGATGAGAAATAGAACGACCAGTGGTCATCTGTTCTCGTTCTTTCTGATTTTCATTCGCAATGAACATAGAACGATAACTCATATAATGGTTAAAATCATCTACTTCACAAATCGTCTGATTACCTATTTTTAGAGCAACTCTCTTAATAAGAGCATATGCTCCAATACCAAGAGGAAGGAAAGCATCCAGAGGAGCATTCTTTAATCCAATCTCAACCTTAGAATTAGAATGAAGAAGACCTTTATTCTGAAATACGAAGCGACAGAATGTATCACTTTTAACGACTGGGTCTAAAATTGCCGTTTCTACCTCTTGCACTGTATTGACTGGAATAGACCCAATCTTCATTAAATCAGGAATACCACCCGCTCCGCCAGAGGGAGGGGCACTCATCGGTTGTCCATTTTCATTCGGGTTCGTAGAAGCACTCATTTTATACTATTATAAATATAAAATAAATTAACTAAAAAATAAAATTATAAAAAGACTAATCAAATGTTAGTATAGTTGTCTTCTTGACGACCTTTAATTGTTGTGTTTTATTATATTTTTCTTGTTCTTCTTTCGTTCTTCTTCCTCTCTTTTTAGAACCATCAGGATAGGGATATGAATGTTGATAACTTTTCTTTTTTTCTTCGGGCATTGTTATTATTAATATAATTTTATTTAACTCATAACCTGTAATCCTCCTTGACCATCAAATACAAGTGTATTCTTAGAATGAACAAATAAGAAGAAAGCGTGAGGATTATTGGTCGTGAGACCACATTGCATATTAATACCAAAATCCTGAGATGCAAATGAGACACCCTGATTGGAAATAGCATCATAATTTACTCCTACAATAAAACAATTGCCCCCTTCTGCTCGCTGGTCATCACGAATATTAATACCGCTATTTTTAGCACCTCCTGTTGGATTAGCGAAATCAGTTAAATGAGTATTAGTAGGAGATATCATAGTTCTTGACATCTTAGCGAACTTTCTGATAGCAGACATACCTTCACGAATAATCTGACTATCCAATACTCGCTGGTCTTTATGAGGGTCGCCAGTGTGGATAGTATCTATATTATATTCTAATGGGAACTTCTCGCCTCCACGAGTGAAGATAAGTTGTTCTATATTCGCTACTGACCCATCAATATTAGTAATAGGCATAGTCGCATTACCATTAAATCCTAAATTATTAATCTGTGATGCTGGAAGAATATTGGCGAAACAACTTAATACATTGCTTAATCCTAAATTAAAATTAATAATTGCGTTCGTAGAATTAATAGATGTGAAATACGAAGAAATACTATTATACTCAAATGTTCCAGCAGTTCCTGCTCCTGGGGTCGTAATCTCTGCCTCAGCACAAAGGAAACAATTACTTAATTCATAAAAAGCAGTTGGAAAAGCAGTCTGGGAACCATCTTCATCAAATAAAACATTCGCATCAGGGGCAAGGTGTATCTCAACCAAGAGACCACCAGTTGTATCAAGAGGGATTGCCGAAGTTCCGTTAAACAGACCACAAGGCAAATGCATACAGAAACTATTTTTAGTTGTATTCACACTCTCAATCTCTACTACACTATCTTTCATTAGTTTAGCATTGGGCATAGTCAGAGCACTCTGAGACTGATGACCAATATTATCTTCTAAATTAGCAGTGAAAGGCACGAAACTTGCCATCATACGAGAATAATGACGGATATGCTCTATCACAGCGTGGGTCTTCTGAGACTTAATAACTAATTGGTCTATAAAAGAATATGCACCAAGGCGAGGGTCTATATTAATTTTATCACCATCTAATGCTTCTTTATTAGCATTCTTAAATACTGAAAACTCACCAGTAAATCTTAAACTCTGACCTAAAAGACCTCTGCTCTGTTCTCCAATAATAAATTGTATTACTGGATTACCCGAAGCAAAGGATATCTTACCATCACTCAAAACATTAGAAGGAGTTATGTGTAGATTAGTTGTCGGAACGCCACTCATTTTATACTATTATAAATATAAAATAAATTAACTAAAAATAAAATTAGTAGAAAAGGGGTGTAATCACTTGGACACCCTGGACACTTATATCTGAACAACAACAGCATCTCCCTGAACCATTAATCGGCGAATGTGAGAAACATAATTATTCCAAAGTTTATTTTTCTTAGGGGCAGTTGTTCCCTGATAATTGACTTGCAAATTAAAATCACGACCAGCAGTATTATAGACACCTTGCTGTAATGCGAGAGCACGACCTATGCAGAAGTTCTGCTGGAACTTGGAGAATGAAAGTGGATTAATACCTCCCATTGCTAATGCTTTCTCTAATTCTACAAGTGGTTGCTGTTGGACGCCGTGCCTTCTTGATATCTTAGATAAATCTACTAATCGGGAAGGATTTAACTGACCATTATAGAAGAACTGATAATCAGTCGCTTCATCAGCAATTCCAACAAGACCAGTGCGATTGCTGACTAATCGCCTATCATAGTAATCATATGTATCTACATAAGTATAGTTATCAGGCATATCAACAGCAGGATAAGTATTCGCATATGAATATAAATCTTTTTCTGTTGTATCTTCACCAGCAATCAACTGACGAGTAGAATATACTTGACTATCAGTTGGAAGACATAGAATAGATTTCGCTTTTGTCTGATTGAGAGGAAGTCGCATATTCATAACTCTATCACCTTTTAGTTGAGAGAACTTATAGTTAGTATAGGATAGGAAATCATAATTCATAGCACCTCCGCCACCCATCATACCCATAAGTTTCTGAGTATATCCCTGAGGCATAGTGAGTGTCTGTAATATTAATTCAGTATTCTTGACTTTATAATTACAAGTCATAATCGTAGAAGCAGGTGTCATATCAATAGCACATTCTAAAATAGAATTATCTTTTACGAAATATTCAGAACCAACATCTTCATCAGACTGGTTCTTAACTGCCTCAGTGAGCGTTATTTCTAACAATCCGAACTCACCTCCAAGTGTTGAGTTATTACCTCCCTTGACAAATCTTAAACCTTTAACAATCATATCTTTATCAGTTTTCATTCTGCGTTTCGCATTGGATTTCTGAGCAGACCATAGGACATCCTTATACAGAGCAATACGCTGACCAATTACCAAGGGGCAATTTTCTAAATCAATCATATTATTAGTTCTCTGAACATAGAATATATCAGTTGCTAAACCGCCTGACTTAGTCCATTTCTTAACATCAATTTCATTATCTTTACCTGAGGTAGAATGGAATTGGAGACCCATTGTAGTCTTACGATTAGGATGGAGTTGGTCGGGAAGTCTGAGAACTCGTGAGGCATCTTCTAATATAATTTCTATACGGAGACCCTCGGTAAGAAGAGCAGGGAATACCTTAGAACTCTGAAATAATCCAGTGTGAAGGGGCAATAGACATTTTACTTTATTATACTGAGAACCTTGGGTTGTGTTTCCAACTTTTCCAAAGTCATCGTCATTCTCCACGCCCTTCTGTCGTGAGACTGGAAGGGTTCCATCAAGATTATTTTTATAAGGAGTTGTGTAAGGATTGAGGCGAGTATTATTAATACCCAATTTAGACTGACCATAAGTGCCTCGCTGTGTCGGAGTGTATTGGACAACACCCTCTGTGAGAGCACGCTTTTCTTTAATTGCGTCATTAGTTTCATAATCATATCTTAGAGCAGTTAGAGTATTATATCCTTGGATTTCCTCTAATAGAACTGCCCCTGAACCCCCAGAATGGATACGAATATCCCGAATTAAACATTGTGCACCAGTCTCACCATCCAAAGTGAGGCGAACAGGTCTATCTACCCCTGCGACCTTAGGATTTTCTAATTCTACCTCAAATGCTAAATAACTTTCTTTCGGTTGGAAATACTTAATAGTAGGAGGAATATGAATATTAATTTTCTGCCCTGCCTGGTAATCTAATCCGTGCTCTGCTGGGATGCTTACCTTCGTCTGCTGAACTGGGATTTTCTCATTCGCTGACCAAAAACTCATTTTATACTATTAACTATAAAAAAAATAAAAATAAAAAAAACATAAAAAAATAGTAAATATGCCCTGGTCGCCCTGGACATCTTAATATGCTGAAATCTGTGTCTTCGCAATTTGCCCCGCCGAACCAAGAGAAGCAACTTGGGTCATTGCTTGTTGATTTTTTCCTTGCTGAGTTGATAATGTTGCCCCTGCTGATGCTTTTGCTTTCTTCTGTGCTTCTGTATCTCCATCTGCTTCTGACCCTATATCTAATAGTGATGAAGCAATCCCAGCAACGGCACCGATAGGGGCAAGTGCGGGCATAGCGATACTTAATGCATCTATACCTCCTGATATAATATCGGCAGTATTTGCGACTTTCTGAGCACCTGTCATATCTTTTCTCTCACCAGATAAATCTTCATAAATAGATTTACCTGCTCCGATAAAACCTGCCCCTTTTCCTACGACATCCGCAACTGCCCCTAACTGACCTTCGGGCATATCTGATACGAACTTTCCTAATTTCCTAACAACTCCTCCTGCCATTCCACTTTCTGCATCTGCCCCTGCTTCTGCTGTGAATAATCCTCCACTTGCTTTTGCAACTGCCCTCTGAGCATCTGTTGCGTCTTTACCTCCGCCAGCAATCTTACCAGCATCTGCCCCTTCTGATGAACTCTCCATCGTTGTCTCTAATCCTGATGTATAATTAGAACGACTACCAGTTATTGCCCCTGTATTAGTTCCAAGACCTGTGCTCTCTCCTCCGAATATTCTATTCATTCTTGTCTGTGGTCTTTCTATTGTTGTTGGTGCTGGGTCATTAATATTTCTAACTCTTGACCCCATCTGAGATGCCTGGTCTTCTGTTCCGACGAACTTTTCTCTTGATAATCCTAATTCTCCTGCCGACTGCGGGGCACTATCAGCATCATCATATCCAACTGCTCTTCTTAGAGTTGCTTTCGCCTGACCAAATCTACCTTTCGCTATCTGCCCCTGAGATGCTAAGAAAGCATCTGCCCCTTTACCTGATTGAGAAAAGACACCTTTTCTACCAAAACCAGCGACTTCACTATCAAAATTAACAGCATCTGAATATACTTTCGCTCCTGTGAGTGCTGTATTAACTGCCCCTCCAACTGCTGAACCTTTATCATAAACATCAAAACCCGACTTAAAAGCATCTGCTTTCATTTTCGCATTACTAATTGTATTATTATAGTCTGTTGTCGCTTTTCTATTTAGTTCTTCTTTTACTCTCATTTGGTCTGCGTTAAAACTTGCCCCTGACCTCATTAAATCCGAACCTTGTGCGATGCCTGCTCCGATATCCATTTATATAAGTATAAATATAATAAAAATAATCTACTAAAAATTAATATTGTTGTTTCGGTGCCGATGCATTTATCTCTGCTTGCTTTCCTGCTACATCTCCCAATTCTGCTCCACCTTCTTCTCGGTGCTGTCCGCCAACAGCGATTATCTCATCAAAATTATGATAAGCGAGTGGAGGATTGGATTGTAAGTCTAAATAAAGAAAGTCATATTTATTGGGTGTCGCTGCATAATAAATCTTTAAAAAGTTATCCGCCCCACCGAATTGGTCGCCTATCTCCTCTGCAATTTTCCCAAGTTCTTTCATATTTGGAAAAGGACTTCCAATTATCATATTCGTAGCATTAGACCTAATGACTGGACTAACTTTACGATAATTCTGAGAACTCATTAATAAAAGTTTTATATTGTAATGCCTGAACCTTGATGCTAAATGATTGACTTTCGCTTCACGCCTAATTAATCCAATAATATCGTCTAAAATTAAAGCAATATCAGGTCTCTCTTGTGGGTCTTCGTATCCTTCTTGTTTCTCTATTAATGCATCTATAATGCTGTCATCATATTCATCATAACAATCAAATGCTTTCTTTAAGAAACGAGAAGTTTTATCATTATAAATAGTTGGTGAAACACACATCACTTCATCAAAGAAATCTTGCCCAAAAAACTTACTATTTAATAATAAATTATTTATTATCGTAGATTTTCCTGTGCGAATTGGCGAAATCATCAATAAAAGTGCAGGAGGTTGAGGGAGATGTGGATGAAGTGGTTTCGTCTTTTCTTTCGGAGGGTCTTTAACTTTTAATATCTGAGGAGGTGCTGGTGCTTGGTCAAATGTCTCTTCATCAGATGAAGAGGTTTCATCGGTCGCCTGTTTAGGTTCATTGGTTTTCCCTTCCATTTATAACTATATATATATTTTTATTTTTATGCTAACATAGCAACTTGTGAAGCAATATAGTCCTCATCAGGTTCTTCTCCCATTTCAGCATAAAATCCTCTCATTATATCAGCATCTGTCGCCTGAGATGCATAAGGGGCAGGGGCACCTGGTTCAGGTTGCCAACTTCCAGTAGGTCTCATAGGAGGTTCTCTTCCACCTGCCTGTTGCATAGGTGCCATAGGAGGATTAGTTATATTTTGCATAGGTGCTTGTGATACTCCGCCTCTCATTGATTTCTTTGGTGCGTAGATATCTTTTGCCCCTGGAAATGCTGGGACTAAGGCATTCTGCACCATATCCATTCTCATTCTATCTGCCCCTACTATTGGAGCATTATTGCCTGTGAGGTCGGGTTGGAATGGTTCAGGTATATATTGCCCCGCACCCACATTTTGTAGGGATGCCTCTTTACCTTGTTTAATCTGACTAAAATATCTCGTATTTGCGGGCATTCCTGCTCCATACTGAAACTCATTATGACCTCTTGGTTGCCAATTCGGGTCTTCTTCTCTTTTAGTCTTAACATATAAAGCGTGTTTCGTGTCTGCTTCTCTGCGTTTTGTTGCTCTCTGCTTAGGTTTCACAGAGACATTCCTACGACCTTCATATGGGTCTCTTGTTGGTGGGTTGTCTTCATCTCTGCTCATACCTTTTCTATCTACTCCCCAATACTCTTCCACTGGTTTTTCACGAGGGGCAATTGTAAGAGTTTTCTTTTCTAATTTAGGATTTCCTTGTCTATCTGTAAGTATCTTACGAGTTTTAGGGTCTCTCATAATTCCTATTTTCTCTTGCACTCCTGTTTTCGGATTAACGAATAATGGAATTACTTTCTTTTTAGTTTTATCTGCTTTCAGACTAACTCTACTACGAGTTCCAGTCTCAATATCTTTTCCTGCCATTCCTAATCTTGTATCTAATACTCTACCCTCTTGTAATGCGACATATTCATCGGTTGGTTTAAGATTACCTTTTGCCCCTACATCTAATTTAGTTCCACCTCCTTCTTTTTTAGTTGCTTTTTTTCTCTTATAAAACTCAATAGGATACTTGGTCGGCATCTTTTCCTGAGGTGCTAAACCTCCAATATAACTAACTGCTTTATCTCTGTCTGTTGTTTTTGTTCTTATACCTGATGAACTATCATCTTCTGCCTGAAAATCTATTTTAGGGTCAAAGAAACGATTGGGTCTTGCTCTATCGCCACCAGGAATAGACATCGCACTCCGCTGTCTTGCTTCTCTTCTTCTTGCGATTTCTTCTGCTAAGTTTTTCTGCTCACCTGCTTTATCTAATGCTCTACCGAATGCTTCTGCTTCTTCATCACTATCTGTGCCTGGGTCAATGATATCATCATTTTCTGCAAATGGGTCAAAATCTAAGGCATCTACCTCACCAAAATTGCCACCAAAATCGCCAGGAACTGCTGTGCCATAATCTATATCGCCAGTTTCTTCATCTACTTGTCCTGCCTCAACTGCCTGCTCTTCTTCTATGTCATCCTGTTCATTAAAATCCTCAAAATCTATATCGGGATTATTCATTTCACGATGTCTCTGTTCTACTTCACGCCTAATTAGATTTAAATAATTCGCATCTTGCATAAGAGGCATTGTATTAGTAGTTCTCTGAATATCTCTTGCCCTATCATCTCTACTCTGTGTATATGCAGCGAATGGTTTTTTACCTACGAAAGGTATTTCATCTTGTTCCATATCTTGGAATGTAGCAGGGGCAAGTCCGAGACCACCTCTTCCAAGAGGAGCATTGAGAACATTACCTGAACGAGGTAATCTTGCTCTTTGGGGTAAATCTTTAATCTGTTTAGACTTAGGGGCAAGTGCTTTTTGAGATGATTTAATATCCTTCGCCAACTCCTTGTTCTGTTTAGTAGTCTTCACTGCCTTTTCACGATAACGACGACCTCCGAATGTGCCTGCCTTAATAGTTCCTCTGCCTGACATTATTTATATAATATCAAATAAAAAAAGTAAAAGTTAAAAATAATTAATTAAAACAAGTTGCCCAAGGGTCATTAGGATTAAATTGCTGTTTCGTAGAACCTCTCATTTGCTGAAATACTTGTTGCTTCTGTTGAGCGAGATATGCTTGTGCCTGCTGTGCTTCTTTCTCTGCTTTCCTCTGTTTTCTAATTGTATCATAATCATTAATCGCACTAAATTGCAAATCTCTAATCTGTTCTGCCGATAGTTGATACATACCGACTTGCTGTTGAGGAGGGGCAGTAGGTTCTTCATAATATTGCTGACCTTGATATTCAGGATTTTCATATTCATATTCTTGATTGATTGGTTCATTCTGCCGACCACCCTGACCAGCAGGATTTTCACTAAAAGTTATAGAAGAATTATTTATTTTTTTTTTTCTAATTTTAGTTAATTTGCCCTGGTCGCCCTGGTCAGGTGAATATCTCTCTTCTTGCTCAATGAACTTCTTTTGCTTGCTTCTTTGTTCTTCCATCCATTCTTCTTTCGCAATTCTATTTGCTTCTTTCTTTTCTCTCATCTTTTTTAGGTGTGCAAGTTGTTTCGCTGAGGGTTGGCGTTTCACTTTTTTTATTTGTGGTGCTTCTTTAAAAACATCTTCATCAGGAACTTTATTTCTGACTACTGGTTCCTCAGGTTCCTCAGGGGCAATTTCTTCATCTTCATTGATTACCATTTTAAGAGGTTCTGCTGTTTCACTTGCAGGTTCAGGAGGCGGAGGCATTTTAACATCTATCATATCGTCCATTTTATAACTTAAAATAGAAAAAAATAATAAAAAATTAATTCTATTTCTATTTCTATATTTCTATTAATTCTATTCTTTCTATCTTTGGCGAATGTGGAAGACGATAGTTGTATTTCCTGTGAGGTCGCCGACAAGTTGTTCATTCTTATCAACAATCATCACATCTAACTGATTAAGATTAAGAACATCAACATTTCGTAGGTCTATATAAGTTCTGTCTTTAACCTCAAAGAATAAATCTCCGTGTTCTCTTCCTTCATTACTAAATCTTGGGATATGATACAATATCTGAGAGGGTATTGATTTGCAGAAATTATAACTCTGAGCAGTTAGATTAGGACACTTAATAAATGCTGAATGAACAGAGAATGTTGGAACTGCCTGAGAATTAATAACCCAACTGAAACTTGCCCCTGGTCTTGCGATAACTCCACCTCCGCTCTTCTCACCAACTCCGAACTGAGTAGATGGAATTGCGTGAAGGATTGGGAAACCTAATTCATCTCCCATATTCGCACCGAATGCGGGGTAATACATACCTTTCTCAACAGAGAGACCAGTATTGACTTTTGGTTGCTGACATACGAATGCTCTATGTAATTCTAATGCATCACTATCAGCAGTTAGACCTCTCCAATGAATAATTGTTCCTGCTTTCATCTTTTGATTATCTCGTGAAGCGAGGTCTTTACAGAGTTCCATATTTCTCGTAGTTCCATTATATCCTGATTGAGACCACCAACTTGTCCCATCCCCGACACCTGTTCCATATTTAAAGAATGTTCTTAAACCATCCTGCCATTCCATTTTTGTAATAATAGTTTCGTGATTTTCAGATGCTTGTGAAACACCTAAATAAAGTGCCCACTTGTTCTGATTAATAGGTGTCCATACATATTCGTGAGAAACTCTGTTCGCTACAATTGTAGTATCACAGATGATTTTAGAGAAAGTGGTTGCCTTACTTGTCGCATCGTAATGTGCCATTGATAATTTTATTCCAGTATTCTTAAACTCAACTTTAAGTTTTCCAACGAAGCAATCCGTTGCTGGTTTTGTGCTATCATCTCCGACTTTATTTGCCCCTGATGTCATAATCTGATGATCAACTGCCCCTCCTGTTGCTTTCCAATACTCAATCTCTTTCATTACAACACCACCAGCACTATCATCATAAACTGCCTGAGATAAGATAAGAGCATATCCTGTGCCATCTAACTTCCTATTCCAATCAACTCTGTAATCTCCATATGATACTTCATCCTCTGGTAATCCCATAAAATCAAATCCCAACAATCCTTGGTCAGCGATACCAGGGGCAAGGAACGGATTTTTAGAACCATCTTGCAAAGCAGGAGAAGTGAGGAAGAAACCACATTTATGTTTATAATAATCTTCATCAAACTGAGGACTACCCGCTCCCGCATTCACTGATTTACCATAAGTATCCCACAAATCAATCTCAAATCCACCTTTCCCTAATTCCATAGGACAATCTGTATTAATAATAGTCATTTCCTTACTGGGGAAAGCACCTTCTGCTTTTAATCTCTTAATAGTAGTTTTCTTATTAACAGCATCAGGGGTAATACTATACTCACCAGCACCCTGAACAGGGGCAGTGGCACGATGATATCCTTGCCAAGTGGCGAGTTTATCTCCATAGTTGGTTCCATCTGCTAAATCAATTGCCTGAAAGTCAAACTTAAATCCTTCATATTTTCCTGATACTATATTATCGGATATTGATACTTTATTAAAGTAATTAGGGTGCATACTCGTGCATCTTTTAAGTTCGCTTTCTAATTGAGTTCTGAACTCTTCCTGAGTATAAACCCCTGGTTTTATTGTTGCTGGAATAGGAATAGATAAAGTTTCATTTATACTAAGTATTGGTTTTCCTGTCGCATCTTCCAGAGCATCTCCAAGATACCAATGAAACCGATTTCCTGGTTGGATATCATAAACTGGTAATCTATTAATTTTAACAGACTGAACAGCAATCTCAGAGTTAGGAGGTATCTTAACTGGATTTCTTAAATGATTAGAATAAAAACTTGCTTTCTGTATCGGTGTTCCCTGATTGATTTTATGTGAGGGGTCGCCTGCTTGCTTGGAAGCATACTCGTCCTGATAATTACTGGTAATCAACAAACTCATTTTATACTAATAAAAATATTTTATTTTATATAATAAAATAATAATGGTGAATAAGGGCAAAAGAGTAGGAGATGCTAAGAAAAAGAAGAATGTTAAGTCTATATCGTTCGGATATAATCCCAATGATACACACGGAGTTCCTGACCCTGTCCAGCAATTTGATATCTTAGACCATATTGAGAAGGAAGAGAAGGTCAGGGAAAAGGATGTCTTTGAGGGTTCTACTGATGGGTCTAAAAAGAAAATAAATAGAAAAAAGGACACTCGCAGAAATCCCAAGATGACTGAGATGCAGGTGAAGGGGCAGAAGCGAGGTCTTGACAAGAAGAAACCACCCAAGCAGGGGCAATATAATAAAAAGGGTTGATTTGCACAAATGCCCGCTAAAAGCGGTGCATATGCAATAACTGCCCCGCCCGCTTAGATATTTAAAGAATTAGCGAGTAATAAAACTATAACAGAACTAACATAATGCCTTCCCTTGACAAATACAATTGCTTCATCCTTGGCGAAGACACCGAAACATTCGGCACTGGGATGAAGATGGACATTCCCACTCCCTCCCTCTTCCTGAAAGCACTGGGGCACGAGTTCCACTTGTCTCCGTCAGGGGCAAAGTCGGAATACAAGAAACTGCTTGCCTATGATGCCTCTACCAATAAAAACTCCTTCTGCGGAAACAAGATTGTCTATGCCTACTACTGGCAAGGACTGCTCGCTACTCGCTACAAGAACGGCAAGACATTGATGGAGACTTATGAAACAGACCCTCAGAAGTATTGGGAGCGTGTCTGTAAGATGGACAGGAGGAAGGGTCGTGCCCCTTCTGCTCGGGATGCC